>OLPF01000449.1_pt1 | contig 44810 bp, 34 predicted proteins | sample 1673121 | NCBI WGS metagenome assembly OLPF01 (sample SAMEA3136756, study PRJEB25190) | human gut metagenome
TTTTCGAGTTCTGGATTACCCCCATAACTCCAAAACACGTTCAAATGATTGTCTCTCAAACCTTTGTAATCCATATTTCAACCTCTTTCATTTTTTCTATCACACTCGACAAAGTTATTCAAAGTGGTATTAGAACTATTTTGACACGAGAGTTATTTTTTGTACACAAACTCCACTTCCAGCACCAAATACCCGCCACACTTATATAATTTAGGGTTTTCGTCGGAAGTTTCTTTAAGTGGGCCGTAATTGGATCGAAAATTTATACTGTTTTAATAGAAAATAATTCTTTTATTACAAGATTTCGATTAGAAGTTTTAGTTTATTTAGTTCTATTAACAACAGGCTATACCTTTTATATATGACTTTTTGATTTTTCATTGATTATGAATCGAACTAATAGATTTTTAGCAAATGTTAGGCATTTTTTGCGTCTTGTTTAATTAGGCAATTATTATGAGTATATTCGGCAAAGAAAATTTCCGCCATTTGCTTTGGTGTTTCTTTCATTCCTGATATAACCCATGAATGAGTGATTGAAAATAAACCAGAACTAAGAAATATATGATGATATTTTATTGCAGACAAACCATTTATATCTTCACTATACTTTAAATTATGGACACTGATATATTCTTTATAAGTTGTTTTTGCCAACGGATGATCATAGTTGTTTTTAAAAACAGAAAGATAGAAGTCTTTATTTTCTTTTATAAATTCAAAATATTCAATAAATTCTTCTATTGAGTAATCAAATGAATAATCAAAAATCCGCTTAATATTTTCAACTAAGTTTTTTTCAATAGTTATCATCAATTGATTGATATCTTGATAATGTTCATAGAAGGTACTGCGATCAATACTGGCTTCCTTAACTATGTCTGTAATCAAAATCTTTTCAAACGCCTTTCGCTTTAAAAGACTCATCACTGCTTTTTGTATTTTTTCATCGGTCTTTAGATATTTCTTGTTTTTACGAATATTCATTCCATTCCCCCTACATATTCAAAATTGATGTAGAACATTTGCCAAATAAATTATAATATAATTATGTCAATCCATCAATGTTGGCTAACAATTATATGGATTTAAAGAAAGGCTTAAAACTATGAAAAAAATCATTATCTTTTTGATGACTTTAATGACAATTTTTCAGGCGTCATCTGTCAGAAACAAACAACCTACTATTGATCCTGAAGAAACTATTACTATTTCCACGAGGAATCTATTACGAGCAAATAGTACTGATGAATATAACTTTGATTGGGATCCTGAAGCAAATCAAATCGAAGAACTTGAATCTCCTGAAACATTTGACGAAATATTTGACTCAATTAATTTTGTTACCGAAAAGCTAACTGAATTAGGTTCTGGAGATGAATGCTATGACTACATGATGGAAGCAGTGGATAAATTCCGTACATATGTCGAAGAAGGGGCTAAAGAAGAAATCATCAGTGAAGATTATTTCAAAGATGCGTTTGAAGAGATTCTAGAACCATACAAAGAAGATGATGAAGTTGAAACCTTAAGAGCGAGAAGCAGTGTGGGAGTCAATAGTTTTAACATTTATTGGGAATCAAAGAGATTTCTTTGGTTCACCGTAAAACTTCCAGTCGGTTTTGAAATCAAATTATCAGCAAGTGCTTGTAGGAAAATCATCTCAGTCGGAGCTGGCATTGCATTAGATGCTATTATTACTATATTACAGGCACAAAATTTTGGCCCAAAACTTGCGGTTACAATTTCTTTACTTGCTAGTCTAACTGGAAATGTTATTATTGCAGCAGCAGCCGGCATCTTGGCTACTCTTGCAACTAATGCAATCGTATATTTCATAGTAAAGAACCTTTTATCTATCGCTTTCAGTTATATTGTTGATAAGATTCTTAGTTATACTATTACTAGAGGAATTATAATATATACCCATGGAACAACACCAATCAGATTTAGCTATCAATAAAGTTAGATATATCATTAGTTTGGTATTAGCTGAAATTGTCATTTTTTCTCTTGAATATCTCTTTGAGTTTTTAGCAAGAGAGAATTTAAATGCATTTCAAACATTTACATTAACATGCTATTTCGAGATTCCTAATTTTTGTATATTTGTTATTGCAATTTTGACAGGGCTGTTAATGAATGAAAAGAACATCAATTTCTTAAAAAAGCAAAGAAAATTTTTAATAGTTATCGTTTCTATAATTGCTATTGCTCTATTTATTACTTTAACTATCAATTATGAATCAAATTTAAAGAATGATGAATACTTTTGTTGGCCGATATCAGCAGGGTGTCTCTTCTTAACCATAGTTGATTATCCATGGGTAACTAAAAAAGTATGGAAAAAACAAAGAAGAGGTGAAGAAGATAAGATAGAGTAAGAGTAAAGTCAGTCAAATATGATTAGCTAAAACTCTTCTCATTGTTCAAACTCATTTGCACCGCCTTACAAGACAGTTTTTTCTTTATAGATGATATTTTGTCCATAATTATTTATAATTGATAGTTGAAAAGATCAATTCCGTTTATGCAATAGAAAATTCATTTTAGTCTTTTGCTAGTTTCCTGATAACATAATCCAGTCTGTTTCTGAGATACATAAATTTCCTTCTTGATGAAGGAGAGATCCACTTTTTTCTCGGATGCAAAAAACTATGAGATGATCTTCCACACGTTGGAATCTTATAGGCCACGGGTGTGGAAGTATCACTAAATATCTTTCCATGGTCCGCAACATCCCCTATTTAGCTTGCATATTATCCCTTGAAAATGGGTGCAACACTTAATTCCTATTTCGATTAAGCAATGAAAATTTGAATGGCTTTTCTTTGCTGATTTGTGAATATCGAAAGATTATATATATTTAATATCAAAAACTCCTTTTTATTATTTTTTTAAGCTTGAATAATGATACACTATTAATGCAAGTTATACCGATAAGGCGGACATGTCAATTTGTCGCAGTACACGAGATATTTCAAAGTGTATACTGGATCTCTTGTGGGAAATGGCAAATCCCTCTTTGAAAAATAATGCCTCTAGCACCTTTGAGGTGTAAATGACGTGGGTTCGAATCCCACTTGATTGTCTTTTTGACAGTCAATAAGCTTAGTGGTAAAAGCTTCTGTTTAAAAAGCAGAAAAAATCTATTAAACTATTGGACTTTATGTCCAATCAAAAAAAGAAACACCCGCATCAAAGAAAAATTAGGCTCGTTTTGCTAATAGAGTAAGTGATAATAAGCATTTTGCTTTGTTCAATGAGGATACCGTAAATATGGAATTTAGTCCAAATGATTTCATTCCGACTAAAAGAGTACTTACTTAATCAAAGACCGCTTTATGTTTATAGGGTGTTTATTGCTAATAATCCCTTTTATTTATTAGGGTTATTAATATAGGAGGATGAAAATATGAGAGTATTAATTAAAGAAGGTTGCAAAGGATTTCTGTTCAAGAAAGGGAAATTCATAAAAATGGTCGGGGCTGGTGTATATAACACTTTAGGCGGAAAATCTTATGAAGTTTGTGAGGTTAATAATTCAGCAATTAAAGTTAATGATATCAGCGATTTGGGAATTTTTAATAGTGACAGCAATTTTCAGAATGATACTTTAAAAGTAGAGGTAAAAAGTGGAGAAATTGTCGTTCACATAGTTGATGGTATTTTTGAGAGTGTCCTCACACCCAACAAATACTATTTTTGGAATGCGAATTATAAACATCAATTTTTGCATCTTAATCTAAATACTCCTGAAATTCCAAGTGATTTTCCAAAATATCTACTTGCTGAACAAGTATTATCACCTTATGTTTCTAAATTTGAAATAAATTCAAAAAGTATTGGTGTTCTACTTTATAATCACAAATTTGTAAAATTACTCGAACCAGGCATACATTTCTTCACCAAAGGAAGCAATGTCGTTACTGTAATTCCTGTAGAATCTTGTGTTGTATCTCAGGATATTGTTGGCCAAGAATTATTGACCAATGATAAAGTATCATTACGTATAAATTGCGTTGTTAATTATAAAGTTAATGATTATGTTAAAGTAATTACTGAGATTAATGACTACAAAAATCAACTTTACACATATGTTCAATTAGCGTTACGTGATTATATTGGTGAAAAAACATTTGATGAAATTCTTGCTTCAAAAAAGGAAATGTCTAAATACTTATTAGATACTCTTAAAGAGAAAGGTAAAGAATTGTATCTAAGCATAAATGAAGCATCTGTTAAAGATATAATTTTACCTGGCGAAATTCGTGACATTATGAATACTGTTTTAGTCGCAGAGAAGCGCGCTCAAGCAAATGTTATTACTAGACGTGAAGAAGTAGCTTCCACTCGTTCATTACTTAATACAGCACGTTTAATGGATGAAAATGCCACTCTTTACAAATTAAAAGAGCTAGAATACGTTGAAAGAATTTGTGAAAAAGTTGGAAATATCAATATTAATGGCGGCAGTGATGTGCTTAGTCAATTAACTGGCATGCTAAGTTCTAATAAAAACAACCCCAAAAATAACTAAAGATTTCTCGCCTTTATATACCTGATTTTAAAATTTGTTATATGTAACCCCAAAAAATGCTTAATCAAGAATTTAATCATTTAAAAAATGGAGTTTTATAATTTAAAAAGTTTAAAGCACTATAAACGTCAGACTTTTTTACAAGTAATTATTAATTTAATTTGCCTTTCTATCTTCATTCAATACAAGATAATAAACAACCTCATCATAATATTTATTCTTATAACATCCAGAAAATAATAAAGTTCCGTATCTTGTAAATCCAGCCTTCTCCGCAAGCTTTTGAGAACCAATATTTGTTATTTTAGTTTTAATTTTTAGACATCTAATATCGGGATTAACAACATCGAATACACACTGTCTTAAAGGTTCAGACAATACAAATAGACTTTTTAATTTCAGTTGATTTATAAGTTCATTTAGTGCTTCAAAAGCATATCCATTTCTTCTATATTCTTTTTTAACAAAATATTCAACATTGTACAAAGCATTATTTTGATTCGTAAAGCAAATACTACCTATAGGTGTATTACTATTCTTAAGAAATATAGCAAAACCTAAAGGTTTTTCGTTCATATAACAATGTTCAAACGAATCATCATATTCCAAACCATAATAATTTTCAAATTCATCTTTATTTTGATAAAAATATTCATCATATAATTTAGAAGTTTCTTCATTAAATGCTTTTAAAATTAGACGGCTCGTTTCTATAGGTTTATTGATATTAATATCCTTAGACAAAGATCCATATTTATTAATAGCATCTTGTTTAGCTTTTTCTATTAATCTTAAAAAATCTAGTTCATCCTTTGTAAAATCTTTTTCATAAAAATTAGAAAGAGTAGAATTCCAAGTAATGTACTTATTCCAAAAATATGTCTTTCCATCTTCTCCTAAAGAAAATATATAGTGAAAAGCCTTAAGATTATCATTATATTCATCGCTTTGTCTATTTGTTAAACCAGGCATCCAAAAATCAAAATTAAACATATCTTTGACTTTCTTTTCAATAAATTCATCTATACGGAAAATATCATTCATGTAAGTTTGTCTCCTTACTTTATTATGCCACTACGTTAATATTCATCACGAATTATAGCAAAACAAAATATAATTTATATTATTTAGTAATAAAAAAATAGCAGCTTTCGCCACTATTTCTTCTTTCTATTACGGACAATATCTAATTTTGCCCTTACAATGAAGTGACATGTCGCATAATATATACCTATTATGTGAACGATGTTCGTCTCCTTACAATTTGTGTGAAACTACCTATTTTAATATAATTTGCGTACACCCCTTAAAAAGTGCGTACAGCTGAAAAAAAGAAAAACCTCCCAACAAGTAGAAAGATCCGTAACTGTTTTCGTTACCGAATGTGCGCTAGCCTTTTAACGTAATCCTAGGCACTACGCTGTCCACAATCCAATCTCACGAGAAGATAATAGTCTATGACCTTAAGCATTCTAGACTTCTTAAATAAATAAAAGGTTCAAAAAAGTCGCCTTTTTAATTTGTGATTTCCTTGCCATTTTGCAATAAATGCTCATCTTTGCTATATTGCATACCACAACAATTCAAAATAACTAAGCCTGATTAACATTCATTTTTGAGTAGACTCGCTTAATCGCTTCGAGTCCTGCTTTTTCGCCGTTCTCTACCGCTTTGCCATACATTTCGATTGCTTTCTTATAATCTTTTCTCACACCAAATCCATTTTCATAACAGATTCCGAGATTGTGATACGCAACACCCGAGCTGTACTTTTCAGCAGCAGTCCTAAAACACTTAACCGCTTCTTTTTTGTCTTCTTTCACGCCGTTGCCTTGAAGATAGCAAAGTCCGATATTGATAATCGCCTCGTACTCGCCGAGATTGTATGCGTCGGTAAACAAATAAAAGGCTTTTTTATAAGCTGCTTTGGTTTTGACGGTGTAGTAGTAATAAAGTCCAACTTGCAGGCATGCCGACGGATTTTCGCCCTTGACGCTCTTTTTCAGCCAATAAAGTGCCGTTTTTCTATCGGCAGTAACACCGTAATATCCGCAAGCATACGCCATACCGAGATTATATTGCGCAGCGGCATTTCCGAGTTTTGCGGCTCGTTTGAAAAGTTTAAGGGCGGTTTTCTCGTCCTTTTCGAGTCCGAGTTCGTCGCCGAGATATGCTTCCGCCATTCTCTCGATTGCGTCCGGATAATCATCTTCCATTGCCATACGATAATAGATAAGCGCGTTTTTGTAATCTTTCTTTTTTGCCTCATAAATTGTCGCCATTGACCAATATAATCCGACAACGTTCAAATTTGATGAGGCAAAGCAATCGAGCGCATCGTCGTATTTGCCTTTATTGTAATAATAATATCCTAAATCGAGAAGAGCGTCCTCTTGTCCGAGTGCCGCCGCCTTTTTAAGATAATAAATATATGCCTTTTTGTCGGGTTCTACCTTATACATACCAGTTTCGCGAACTCTTGCGTACATATAAAGGCTTTCGGGATCGTTGTGGTGAACGCCGTCCAAAAGATATTTCAAACCTATTTTGTAGTCGTGCGGAACAAACCTGTCATTGAGATAGACGTAAGCCAAATCGAAATTAAGCGAGTATTCGCCGAGGCTCAATCCTTTTTCGTACCACTCTATGGCTTTGGGAACGTCTTTCAGTTCCTCGTTGTTTAAGTAGATAAAGCCTATCTTCTTTGCGATTTGAATGTCGCCGAGATAAAAAGCACGCTCGTAGCATTTCAGCGCATTTTTAACGTTTTCTATTTTGGAATCTTCAATTGGAGTTTTGAAATAATACAAATCGCCGAGAGATCTTGTCGCTGCCGCCACACCCAAATCGGAGGCTTTGGCGTAACACTCGATTGCTTTTTGAATATCGATTTTTACATAACCAGTTTCATAGCAAAATCCGAGACGGGCAAAACACTCCGCTTCGCCTTTGTTTGCACCCTCCGTATAAGCGTCGAACGCTTTTTTGTATTGAGAGCGGTAGCCCCAAGTATCGCCGAGAAGCGTATACGCCAAAACGCCGTTGTCGACAGCTTTTTGATAGTAAATCGTTGCGGCTTTGAAAGCGCCGTCTTCGGAATATAAATTGCCGATAGAAACGTAGTATTTTGGCTTTTTAACGGCGAGCCGTTCGTATCTTTTCATCTTATCGCTACTTGTGCTCATATTGTCTCCTTGTTTTATAACGTTGCAAATGGGTTGGACGATATAAGTTTGTAATCATCGTCATGCGTATAAAACTGTATTATCTCTTTATTGAATTATTTATGCTGTATTTAATAGGTTCAGGGTGCTTATTTTGTAATCTACCTATAAAATCGCAAATAATATCGTAAAGGTTGTCTTTTGTATACGCAAGTTTTTCAGGAAGAACATCGTTATCAGAAATTTTACCATCGTTGAATCTTTGAGCGTATACTCCGTATTCTTTGAGATAATTCATTATGACACATATTTTTTCTTTTTCGGGTTCAGAAAAAATCGGTTGTTCAATCAATGATTGCTTTATAAATTCACAAAAATAAGTAAAATCGTCGTCCCAATTAACATTTCCGTTATCTTGTGCCTCACAACGAATATTCTCGATTTCTCGCAACAATTCTCCTTGCAAATTTCGGGCTTGTCCACTTTTGGGAACAAAGTTTTGCCATATAAATTTGCACTCTTCAAAATATTGTTGCTCATATTCTTGCTCTATCAGTTCATCTATTGAAATTGTGTTTGACATATTATGCCCTCGCGTTCCACTGAATTTTATAACGTTACAAATGGTTTTGACGATATAAGTTTGTAATCGTCGTCGTGCGTATAAAACTGCTCCATAAGCCAATAAATACCATTCGTTCCTTTTTTTAACTTTTTGCTGAGCGGCTCCCTAGTTATTGGCATCACTTGAAATATATTAATGAATTTATGTTTGGAAACAAAGCACTTAACTATGCTTGGAGATTTAAATATTTCTGGTAATAACAATACAGTCCCGCAGTATTTGCCTTTTATATGCATGTCAATGGTATCGGAAACAGTAATATTTTCTTTTGCATTAAAGGCGTATTCAGCAGTTGCCCAGAGCAATGAATTCAATGATAGCCAATCAGTTTTCTCTTGGCTTATTTCAACTTCGGGATCGATAAGCATCATGTATTCATTTCGTTGATTTGCCTTTCTTCCCCACCCAATATCACGTTCAGGCATTAGGTAGTCGCTAGCACCAATCGTGCATAGTTTCCAGAATGGCATATCTTTTGAGGGCTCAAATACAAGAGTAGTAATTGGCTTCATTTCATTTGATAGAACATTCTTTTTAAGTCTCAAGCAAAAAACAGGCTGTTGCTTAAAAGTCTCAACATAATGGTCATATAATTTTTGTTGCTTCTTGTTACTCGCTTTATAAGCAAATTCTTTTTCATCTAATTTTGGCAAACCAATCACTCCTGTATAATGTTTTAAATTTAATGTTATTTTACTACAAAAGGCTCAAAAAACTGAAAATGTCGCAAAAATAGCTGCTTTAAGTACAAAAAAAGCTTGATACGCTATTTAACTTTGTATCAAGCCTATATTTCCTATTGGTGGAGCTGAGGGGAATCGAACCCCTGTCCAAATGAGGCCCCGCTTCAAGCACTACAGCTTAGGCTGACTTGTCAGTCGAATCTCATGGTGTCAGTCGACCAAGGAAACTCGACTCCCTGTCTTTGTGTCCGTCTTTCTACTGGCAAGAAAAAGTATAAAGATAAGGTGAATCTGTTTACGCGTACAAGAAGAAAACTCACCGAGTTCTTCAAGACACGTCCGTGGCCTAGGAACTAATGCCTAGGCAAAACTGGTAACTAATTCTAGATTAGTAAGCAGCAGCCATTTGGAAAGAGGGCTGACGGAAGAATGACACGTTTTTCTTGGCACTTGTGTTTGTGTAAGGTCATTAGGTGACCAATCCGCTGCTCTTAAAGTTCCTCCTCACCTGTCGAGACCTAGACAGCCCCAATGTGAAACGAAACTTCACATATATTATTATACGTCGATTATAGAAAAAGTAAAAATCAAAAAAAGAAAAGCGAGGCTTAGCCTCGCTAATCTTAGTTATTCTAATTATTAGATAACTTCTCTTTTTCTAAAGAAAGGAACAGCTATTTCGTGTACGATTAGAGGAACAATTCCTAAAGCGGCACAGATCATCCAGTTGTACCACTCAAGTCCGTTGCTATGACCGAGGAAGATATCGGTAAGTCCAGGAACTTCAGTGACTAATATTTGAAGAATCAATCCGAATCCAAAGGCTACGATGAAGAACCAGTTAGTTCCCTTGAATACATGGATGAATGACTTCTTGATATTGCTCATTCCAATCATATGGAAGAGTTCTGCAAGACCTAAGGTAGTGAAAGCCATAGTACGTGCATCCTCAAAGCAAGATATAGCATGTATTGCTTCTTCAATATCTAATTCAGTGCCGGTGTTTCCTCTAGCATACATCGGGTTGGCATTGAGGAATGTCTCCATAGATTTAATTCCATCAGTTGATAAGATTGAATTCAAATTTGTGCCATTATTCAATGCATTATATACATCGTTCCAATTAGCATAAATAGATTTATCTCTACCGGCGATTAAAGCTTCTTTTAAGCTTTCCGAAGCCATCATTTGATTCCAAGTCAAATTATATTGAGTCATTCCATAGATGACAGGAATGAGGAAGGCTGCGAAGACGATGATGAAGATGATGAAACCGTAGAACATATTGAATTTGAATCCACCATGAGCAAAAATTCCATCTTTTGGATTTCTAGGAGCATTGTTCATGATATCAGGATCCTTGTCATCACGTCCTAAGGCGATGGCGGGTAGTGAATCTGTAATCAAGTTGATCCAAAGCAACTGCATAGCGGTCATAGGAGCTATGATGTTTGCACATGTAGCTAAGAACATGACCAAGATTTCAGCAAAGTTGGATGAAAGCAAGAAGAAGATAGTCTTTTTGATGTTTGAATAAATACCACGACCTTCTTCTACAGCTTTTTCAATAGAAGCGAAGTTATCATCGGCTAAGACGATATCAGCAGCGGATTTTGCAACATCAGTTCCGGTGATTCCCATAGCGATTCCGACATCTGCGGCTTTTAATGAAGGAGCATCGTTAACACCATCACCTGTCATTGCAGCGATTCCACCGTTAGCTTTGATAGCCTTGACGATTTCGACTTTGTTTTCAGGTGAAACACGAGCAAATATTCTCTTGGTCTTGACCAACTCTTGAAGCTGTTCAGGAGTGCATTTATCTATTTCAGCACCGGTCATAGTTTGCTCAGGAGAAGTAGCAATTCCTAACTCTCTTCCGATGGCTAATGCAGTATCGGCATGGTCACCAGTGATCATAACTGTAGTAATTCCAGCACGATGTAGCTTTTCAACGGCAGGCTTAGCCTCCAAACGAGGAGGATCAATCATTGCGACCATTCCGACATAGATGAGGTTATCCTCATTTATTTTCTCACCATTATGGATTGCAAAAGCTAATACACGGAATGCTTGCTGTGCTAATTCTTTAGCGGCATTGTTGATATTAGCTATATCACCATCGGTGATATCTCTGACTTCACCATTGATTAAGATTCTATTAGCATGAGAGAGAATTGAATCCAAAGCACCTTTGGTGAAGATGATGGTTCCATCAGCTTCACTGTTTTTGAATTCATATTTCTTCAAAGTGGCATTCTCAGGAATGTCTTTGATGACATGCATAGTAGACATCATCTTTCTGACTGAATCGAAAGGCATCTCGTCAATTCTGGGAAGAGAAGACTTCTCAGTCTCCTCTTTTTCAATATTGAATAGATGTGCAAAATCCAATAAGGCGATTTCTGTAGGATCTCCGTATCTATCTCCATTGATAGAAGCATTGGAGTCCAGCATCATTCCTTTGGTGACTAATTCGAATTCTTCACTATGGATATCAACTTTATCAGCATCGATGATTTGATTGTTGGCGTAGACCTTTTTGATGGTCATACGATTTTGAGTTAAGGTTCCAGTCTTATCAGAGCAAACATAAGTGACAGCACCTAAAGTTTCGACAGAAGGCAACTTTCTTACGATGGCGTTGACTTTGACCATCTTGGACATACCCATGGCCAAGACGATAGTGACGACTGCAGGTAAACCTTCAGGAACAGCTGCGACAGCCAAAGCGATAGCAGCAGTGAACAAGTTGATGATATCTTCAGGCTTGAATGTTCCATTCATGAAAGAAGGAATCAACCAGAGCAATCCGACGATGAACATTGCGACGACGATTCCGATACAAATGAATCCGAGAATCTTTCCTAATTCAGCAAGCTTCTTTTGCAATGGAGTTTCTTCATTGTTCTCTTGAAGCATGGAAGCAATCTTACCTATTTGGGTATTCATTCCAGTACCCACGACTATTCCTTCTCCACGTCCGTAAGAAATAGGACATGAAGAGTGAGCGATGTTGGATTCATCTCCGACAGCATGATCGCCTTTTAATAAGGCATTGCAGTCTTTCTCTGATGGAACAGATTCACCTGTCAAAGAGGCTTCATCAGATTTTAAGTTGACTGATGTTGTCAAACGAACATCTGCAGGAGTAATGGTTCCTTCTTCGAGGATAACGACATCACCCAATGCTACTTCAGTAGCCTTTACAGTCTTCAATTTTCCATCACGTCTAACTGTACATGAAGGTGAAGACATCTTTTTTAAGGCTTCGAGGGATTGAGCAGCTTTAGCTTCTTGGGCAGTTCCGATTACAGCATTCAAGATGACGATAGCTAGAATGACTGCAACTTCTGCCCAGTCGGCTACTTCATTTCCATTGATGATTGCAATCACTGCATCGATGACAGCTGCAACTAAGAGAATCAAGACCAATGGGTCTTTGAATTCCCCTAAGAACATTTGCATTACGGTCTCTTTTTTAGCTTCTATTAGCTTGTTAGGACCATAAGCGTTCAAACGTTTTTGAGCTTCATTTTCGGTCAATCCAATTTCGGGATCGACTTCGAACTTAGCTTTGACATCTTCGATGGTTTCTTGTGAAGCATCGAATCCATCTAAAAACTTCTTTTCAACGAGAGACTTTTGATAGTTTGGGTCTTTTTGAAGAGCTTTTTCTTCTTTGGCCTTCTCTTTCATCAATTTCTCGGAAGATTTAGATTGTTCTTTTTCTTCCATATGTTCTTCCTTTCAATCAAGATTTCAATCTTGACGCACAAAGTATTATAAATGAGATATATAAAAACTACTTATGGAATCTCTTTCAAACCAAAGAAAAAATAATGGATTTTATAGTCATTTTTTACTACAAAATCCATTCGAAATTTTAATAAACTAAAGTCGGTAAAAAATAAAAAATATCGTTTTATTTCAAATATTTTCTCAAGATATCTTCAGCAATCAAAACACCGCTGGCTGAAGCTTGAGCAAGACCTCTTGTAATACCAGCTCCATCACCACCGCAATAAAGATTGGATATCTTCTTTGTCTCTAAGTTATTGTTTACTTCTGGTCTATCGGAATAGAACTTAGCTTCAACACCATACAGAAGAGTATGTTCATTTGCGATGCCAGGCGTTACATAATTCAAAGCTTCGATCATCTCTATAATTGACTTTAAAGTCTTGTATGGCATGCAAAGAGACAAGTCTCCAGGTACTGCATCCTTCAAAGTGGGCTCGACAAAGCCTTCTTTGATTCTCTTAGGTGTGCTTCTCCTGCCGTTCTTTAAATCACCATATCTTTGAAGTATGACTTTTCCACAAGCCAATCTATTAGCTAAGCTTGCAACGTCTTTGGCAAATTGGTTAGGATCCTTGAAAGGTTCGCTGAATTCATGAGAGACCAATAAGGCAAAGTTTGTGTTTTGACTTCCTAATTTTGGATTGGCATAGGAATGACCATTAGCTAAAATGACACCATCCTCATTTTCCATGACGACATGACCAGAAGGGTTAGAGCAGAATGTTCTTACGATGGTTCCTTGGGTTGTGTGGAACAAGAATTTTCCTTCATAAAGATTCTTGTTGATATCCTGCATTACGACATTAGTAGTTTCGACTCTAACTCCTATATCGACTCTATTGTTCAAAGTTCTAACACCGTGATTATTGAGCATCTGTGAGAGGAATGTAGCTCCTTCTCTACCTACACCCATAATGACATTCTTTCCTTCAATTTTAGAGTTGTCTTCTAAGACAACACCTTGAATTTCGTCTTTGTCATTTACTTCTATATCAGTTACTTTGACTTCGAATTTGAATTCGACACCTTTGCTTTCAAGATATTTCCTAATCTCAGTTAATATATGGTAATTCCCATCAGTTCCTAAATGTCTCACTGATGCTCTGAGCAATAAAAGTCCAGCTCCGATTGCACGTTGCTCGATCAATCTGACTTCATCAGTATAAGGATTTGTTATATCTTTTGTAGCACCAAATCCTAAATTGACTTCATCACAATAATTGATGAGAGATAGAACTTCGTTATCTCCGATATAATCTCCTAACCAACCTCCGAATTGAGTGGTTACATTAAATTTTCCATCAGAAAAAGCACCGGCACCACCAAATCCTCTAGTGATGTCATATTTGTCTATTTTCTTTCTAGGCTTTGATTGATCTCTTTTAACTCCAGGAACAGGTCTATCAAAGATATCCTCTCCTTGGTCTAAAATGATGATCTTTAAATTTGGATCTTCACTAATCAACTTATAAGCTGCCATGTATCCACATGGACCAGCTCCGACTATTACTACATCATATGATGACATAAAAAAAGTATCCCTTTAATAAATTATAAAACTAAATCATCATTTATTCTTTTTGTTTTATAGAGATACTTTATAAACCTAATAAGTTTGATATCTTTTCAATTCTTCAGATGAGAGTTTCTTGTCTCTTCTTCTAGTCTTTTCATTAATTGTTTCATGACATATTATCATCAGAGTAGCAAATCCAATCATAAAATAAGGAAGAATAGAATAATTATCTCCTATCGATCTTGCTATCAAGCCGATAAGAGGTGGCATAGATAGATTTCCGACATATGCTGAAGCCATTTCTAATCCCATTGCACTTTGTGATCCAGCTTTAGAAAATCTATATGGTGTAGATCTTATAATTGCTGGATAAATAGGTGCACATCCTAATCCTACAATTACAAATCCGACCATTGGAATGTATTTATTTACTTGAATCAGAGCTAAAACAATTCCTAATAGGATTATGGACTCTCCCATTCTTATCATCTGTTTTTCATTCATCTTCAACGATAGAGGACCACAAATCAATCTTCCTACTGTTATTCCTATATAGAATGTCGAAGTCAGCATAGCAGCTTCATCAGTTGTCGAACCCATATTTTTATTGAAGAAGCTTCCAACCCAAAGACCGGTAGAAGATTCTAAAGCACAGTAACAGAAGAATCCTATGACTGTTAAATAGAAGATAGGATCTTTCAATATTATTGTCGATCTTTTTATTTCTTCTTCAGCTTCTTCTTTCTTCTCTTTTTCAGTTTCATCCTTCTTATTCTTTTCCATCACTTTGTTCCATAATGGTAAAGTTGCAAATAAGAGTATCGATATACCTAATTGAATACATGCTATGGTTAGAACACCATAATTCCATCCTCTGGATTGATTATTTGCATCTATGAAAGCTCCTATGATTAAAGGACCTATAGAAGCTCCTATCCCCCAAAATGCGTGGAGCCAATTCATATGAATAGCTTTGTAATGTAAAGCTACATAGTTGTTTAAGGCTGAGTCTATAGCTCCTGCCCCTAACCCTAATGGAATTGCAATCAAGAAGAAGGCCCAACCATATCCTTCTTTAACAAAGGAGAATAATAATAGAGCAATAGCAGTGAGAACTACTGATACAGATACGACTATTTTAGTCGAAAACTTTCTTATCAAATACGATGAACATAATGAGGATATGATAGTACATATAGACACTACTATTCCTATATATCCGGCTAAATCAGATGGAAGGTTTAAATTATCAGCTATAGCTGGGAATGAACTTCCAAGCATTGAATCTGGTAATCCTAATGAAATGAAAGTGATATAGATAATTATTAAAAGTAAAGTAGCCATATTATTAGATCCTCTGTCAAAGCTACTCGATTTTAGATTATCTCCATATTTTTTGAAACAAAAACTATAATAATGAATATATAATTAGTGCGGTAAAAGTAAAAATTTTCCAATAAAATCAAAGGATTAGTTTTTTCTATGGGAATGCGTTTAGATAAATATTTAAAAGTAAGCCATTTAATTAAAAGAAGAACGATGGCGAAGGATTATATCGATGCTGGTTATGTAAAGGTAAATGGCAAAGTAGCTAAACCTTCCACCGATATAAAGATAGGTGATGAGATTGAGATCTCATCTACTAGTGGTGAAGTTACCAAAGTGACAGTTATGATGACAAAGAGCTTTTGCAACTTGTCTGATGCAGCTTCTATGTATAAGTTCCCAGATGATTTAGGAAGCGGTAATGGAAAAAAGTAACTTCTCATTTGATAAAAGAGTCGAGTCTTTAGGATTGAATAAATCCGATAAAGTTTTGATTGCCTACTCTGGTGGTGGTGACTCGACGTTTTTATTGATGCAAGCTTTAAATTATTTTTATGATGGTAATATTTATGTCGCTTATGTAGATTACCACGATTCTGAATACACACCTGAAGAAGAAAAGATTGTTTTAGATTTTATTAGGGACAAAAACATACAATTCTTTAGAAAAGATGTGTTTTTATCGTGGAAAGAATCTAATTTTGAAGCCAGAGCTAGGGATATAAGATATAAGTTTTTTAAAGATATAGTATTGAAAGAAAACCTTAAAGGAGTGTTGGTAGCTCATCATGCTAATGATGATGCTGAAACATATCTTTTTCAAAAGAGTAGAGGATCTATAACAGATGAATTGGGATTGAAATCTATATCTATTCTTTATGGAATAAGTGTTTATAGGCCACTTCTTCCAATAAAAAAATCAGATATTATTAAATATTTAAATGATAATGACATCATTTATTTTGATGATCCCACAAACAAGAACTGGAATAGATCTAGAGATAGATTGAGAATGAGTGTTTTATCTTCTGATGATAATGTAGATAAAACATTAGAGCAAAGAAATAGAGATTCAATAAAGAATGACGAAGAGATAGAAAAATCTAATGAGTTTTTAAACAAGAAAAGATATGAATTTAAAGAATATAGAAAATTATCTATCAATATACAAAGAAGATTTCTTTATAAAGTAATACAAATTTTAATAGGCAAAGAAGACAATGATATGGTCGTATCAACGATGAATATTTGCTTTGAATTTCTAAAATCAAATAGAACTGAATCCTTGAAATTAAATGATGAATTATATTTATATAAGGATAAAGATGAATTTTATTTCGGATCACCTATAGAATTAAATGATAGTTATTCGTTTGAAATCGATAGACCTGGAATCTATGATTTCAATTCAATTCATTTGGATTTATCTAATCCATCTTTATATAAAATAAATAAATTTCCAGTATTTATAAAAGCAGTAAAAAAAGGCGATATGATTTCTACTGATTTAGAGTGTAAAGATGGTTGGCTATGTATGAAAAAACATGGAGTGCCAACATATTTGAGAGGATTTTATCCAGCTTTATATAATAAAGAAGGCAATATCATTTATCTTCCTTTTTATGGAGATGATAAATTCTATATTAACGTATCTAGAATTTATCCGAAACAAAAGTATTGATATCGTTAATATATTTTCTATTTCTTTGACCGAAATAGAATAAATCTATCGCTGCTAGTACTAATAATCCAGTGGCACCTATAAAGAATCCAAATATCGTTATTCTGAATGATTTGGTTCCTTCGTAGTGAACTTTAATGTCATACTCGCCTTCGGGTACTTTAAATGCTACTAATCCGTCCACATATTCAGGTGTTGTTTCTGAATTCAAAGAAAAATTATTTTCATCTTTGACTATATCTACGACATATCCATCATAATAGAGCTGAGGGATTTGAATAAAAGCTTCTTCAGTCGAGATGATGACATGGAAATCGACTTCTGGTGTTTTAACTCTAGTAACTTTTAATTCACCCGATCCTTCAAGAAATACAGGTTGGATGTATTCATCTATTCCATGTCTAGGCTTTCCACTCCATAATGAACTGTGTACTTTGTAATACAAAGAATTCGAATACTTCGCTGGCTTATAACTCGAATCGTCGAATACTTTGGGTAGGTATTCATCTTGAGCACCTAAAGCCCAAACTTTCATCACTCCATCATATTCCATACTATCATTTTGCCAAATAGAATCAGGCTGATAGACATACGCGTTTCTTTTCTCTGGCAAAGCCTGGCTTACGCCGATCAGCAACGCTGCACCAGCGATTGCAACAGGTGTTACAGCAGGTACTTTCTTTAGATAACGTAACAATACACCAACTAAGAAGAAACATATGAAATAGAATAATGACCATACGCGCCAAGCAAACTGTGCATTGTACATAATCGATGGAAGGATTGACCATACTTCTGGAACATAGAGAAGCAATCCTAATAATACTATCGATATGATGGCATAATACAAATCAATATCTTTAAATAATTTGATTGGCTTTGTTTCATCATCCACAATTAAATTTCTTCTTCCGCCTGTGACTTTGTAGTAAGCAAAGGTGACATAGAAAACAAACATAGCAATACCCATTTCAAAAGGCTGGTAGACAAGATTTGAAACTAAAACTAATACAAAAAATTCAACCAATAGTGTTGATTTCTTATTCAAGAACGTTAAATCTAATAGCTCGTCAGCTGTGATAACTAATCCTATTGCAAATAGATAGAATGCTATTGAATACTCGTATGAATCGACAGTTTCTAATGGATTCCATAGGTTGTAATATAGTTGACTTGAGATCCAATCCAAGTGAAGAAGTCCACTGAATGAATTTGTTGAGGCTATGCTATCTTGAATATGTTTTAAGTTTGTCCACATTACTTCATCATCGCAGACTATGTATAAGTCACTTTTGGTAGCTTCTAACATAGGAAGCAAATAAGGAAGTACGAATAAGACTATTAAAACTATCGATACGCATGCATAAATATCTTTTTTCCAATCTTTAATAAAGAAATAAAGTTTCTTTATGTTGAACAACATATAAAGTATTGCAAATAAGCAAGTCACTAATGCTGTGAAAGGATGAGAAAGAACGATTCCAGTAACACCTACTATAGTGGATATATAATGCCAAATTCTTATTTCTTTTTCGTTTAATAGACTATAGACACCATAGAATATTACAGGTATCAACGATATCGCGATCGATTCAGAGAATGCACACCTACATATCATGCAAAAGATTCGATATGGATGGAAGGTATAGGCTATTCCTAAAATGAGCCCGCCTATATTGCTCTTAGTCATTCTTTTACCTAATGCATAAGAATAAAAACCACTGATTGCAATGAATATGATATCTGTAGTTTTCATAGCTACTACAGCTGTCATTCCTATGTTGTGAAATAAGTACATCAATTCGCCAGCAAATAAATGCGGTAAAGGAGCATAGAACATATGTGCATTGTATGCTACGTTTCCCATTGCTATCGTATTTGGACCGAATGGGTTCAAACCATTGATTGCGGCATTGTAAACATCATAAATTTCAGATAGATGGAAATGTATGTCATCACCATTTGGCATTCCAGTGTTAAAGAAAACATAACTTATAGCAAAGATACATCCTATAAGGACGATACAACCTATTATCTCCTTGCTTACTTTCTTAGTAATGGTCTCTATTTTATTCATAATGATTTGATTGTACTATTTTTCTGTAAAAAAAGGAAATTGAAACAAGATACAAGGAAAGATTCGAGTCATCTAAGATTTCACTACTAGAAGAGCTGCTTCTTATGTAGACATTAATTTTACGTCTTTAAAGCTTGTTTTATCGACCAAAGACTTTCATATCAATGATCAATCTTTTAATGGAAAACGGAGAGTATAATCAATTAGCTGAATTACTTTCTAATAGGAACAAATCTTCATATTATTTTTGCCAAGTCTCGTGAAAAAGATAATAGCTCTATGTTTGAAAAAATGATTTCTGTAGAATTATAGATAAACAAAAAAAGTAGAGGGACCCCTCTACTTTTTTATTCAATCGACTAAATTACCAAATGGTTATACGCTTGCTAGGTTCGATATACATCTTGTCGGTAGGCTTGACATCGAAGGCCTCGTACCATTCAGCAAAGTTTCTAGGCTGAATGTTTGCACGGAGCTTATGAGGTGCGTGAACATCGATAGAAAGCAAGAGCTTCTCATATTCGGGACGCATCTTAGATCCCCAAATTCTACCAAATTGTTTGAAGAATGATTGATAATCTGGATGTTCTTCATGAGATTCGATTTCGAGTGCGCATCCGACACCACCGTTATCAGCAATGTTTTCAGATACGATCAACTTTCCATTGACCTTTCCACCTTCCATTTCAATTCCATCGAATTCTTCAATCATCTTTTGGGTCAATTCTTTGAACTTCTTGAAATCTTCTTCGGTCCACCAGTTGTTAAGGTTTCCTCTTTCATCGCATTGAGCACCATTGTTGTCGAATGCGTGAGAGATTTCATGGCCTATTACAGTTCCTATTCCACCTAAGTTTTGAGCCTTGGTTTGATTCAATGAATAGAAAGGAGCTTGGAGAATTGCTGCAGGGAATGTTATATCGTTGACATAAGGGTTGTAGCAGGCGTTGACCATATGTCCAGGCATAGGCCATTCATTTCTATCGACAGGTCTTTCGATGTCTTGAATGTTATAGGCGATTTTAGCTTTAGATATATCTTTAAGAATGTCGTATAAAGACTTAGAAGTGTCTACGATAAACTTGTCGTAGATCTTTCCAGGCTTATCGGGATAACCCATCTTGATGACGATCTTAGATAACTTCAAGATTGCTCTTTCTCTTGTGGCTGGGGAAAGAATGGTGTTAGTGGCTAAGCGTTTCTTATAAGTTGCGATTACTTCCTTAACAATTGAAACTGTATCTTTCTTAGCTTTTCTTCCAAAATAAGTACGTCCGTAGTAGATTCCTACGGGTTCGGAGAAGATCTTATCTGAAGCTAAACGATATGCTGCTTTTTCTTTCGAAGAAGCCTCTTTCTGTCCGGACAATGCACGGCCATAGCTTCCACCGAGAATTCTCAATTCATCAGAAAGGTAGCTGGTGGCAGATAATAATGTATTTACATAAGCCCAATGCTTGAACAATTCAAATGTATTTTCGTTGAATAATCCTTCAAATTCATCGAAGAAACGAGGATCGGCGACGATGACTGTTTGAGGATTGAATCCAAAGACACCAAATAAGAACTTTTTAAATGCAAATGCTCCGGTCTTCTTGGCGACGACAGTTGCGAGCATGGGATTGTACATTGCAGGATAGTCGGCCCATTCCTCTTGGCTCTTTACTCTAGCAGCAATTAATTTATCGTAAGCCAAAGTATCATTTAAGAACTTAGCTTGATCTTCTTCTGATAAATTTGTCTTTGCTAAAATTTGTTTGACCATAGTAGACCACATGCCGATGAGCTGAGGACCTTGTGGGTTGTCATCGGCATAGTAGGTTGTGTCGGGCAAAATTGTAGAAGGACCAATGATCAAGATGGAGTGCTTCTTAGTGTTCTTCATATCGGCTTCGACACCCATGTTGAAAGGAAGTAATATGTCATCCTTGAATAACTCAGCGGAATGCTCATTTAAATCGTTTATATCTTTCAAAGCCAATATTTTATCGAGATCTTTTTGAACAGGCTCTAATCCTTCTTTATCTCTTCTATCAAAGTCTAATGCGACTTTGTACAAATCGATAGCAGAACGAATGTAATGGTTAGGAATCTTCTTAGTTCCGTTAGCCATCTCTTTAAAATCATTCATCAAGGTCTTTTCGACACCGATGTCGAGGTCAGCAAATCCACCTACTGATGTGCGATCAGCAGGAATTTCAGCTTTGGCAATCCATTCGCCGTTAACAGCTTCATACAAGTCATCTTGAATTCTAACTTTCTCTTCTTCCATAATCTTTGCTCCTTTTCTTTCAGCTTTTCTCAGCGTATTAATAACATTTTAAAGCAATATTAAAAATGTTTATTTGGTTTTAGCGTATTAACAATGAATAATGCAATTATAATTGTAAAGATAAAATAAAGATTTTATGGAACCTATAGAAAAAGAACCTGCCATTAATTATTTCCCTGGTCATATGAACAAAGCTCTGTATCAAATTAAGGATACAGTTCATAATGCAGATGCAGCTATTTTAATCTTGGATAGCAGAGCTCCTTTAGCATCTTTCCCATATGGACTAGAAAAAATAATCGGTGATAAGCCCAAAGTCATACTATTGAGTAAAAGAGATCTAGCAGATCCGATTAAAACTAAAGAATTTATTGAATATTTCAATAATAAAGGCTATTTAGCATTTGATGCCAATTTGAAGAACCCCAAGGAAGCTAGTAGGGTAAAAAATGAATTGGGTAGAATTAGAACTTCAAGAGATAATAAATTTATCAAACTCAATCTTCCACTTCCACCAGTTAAGTGCTTAGTTTTAGGAATTCCAAATGTCGGAAAGAGCACAACAATCAATGTTTTAGGTGGAAAGAATAGAGCAGCAACTGAGAATGTCCCTGGTAAGACTAGGAAGACAACTATGTTTAGGGCAACACCAAGGATTTGGCTCTATGATACTCCGGGAATTCTAGAGCCGAATGTTCACGATAGGGACAGTATGATAAAACTAGCCTTGTTAGGCTCTGTGAAAGACGATATTTTGCCTCATGATTATTTGGCTAAAAAATTATTGGAGATGCTCTCAAAGCTTTATCCTGATGCATTTGAAAAACGCTATGGAATACCTCAATCACTTAATTCCACACAAGCTTTGATAGATTTAGCTGACAAAAGAGGATTTATTCTATCTAAGGATAGACCTGATATAGATAGAGCGCTTCATTGCTTGCTTCAGGAATTCAAGGACGGGAAGCTAGGGGGAATCACTTTAGATGAACAAGGATAGACATTCTTTAGAACAATTTGATGAAGATATAAGAATTAAAAACAATGTGGTTAATATAGCTGGATTTGACGAAGCTGGAAGAGGTCCGCTTTGTGGACCTGTAGCATGTGGTGGATGTGTCCTACCCAGAGATTATTATTTTCCTTTTATAGATGATTCAAAAAAACTTACTCCCAAAGAAAGGGAAAAAGCGTTTGAAGAGATAAAAAGAGTAGCTTTGGCATATAGCGTTCAACTTATAAGTCCAGAAAAAATAGATGAGATTAATATTTTGGAAGCTTCTAGATTAGGAATGGAATTATGTCTAGAAGATATTAAAAAACAATTGAATGTCGATTATATAGTTACAGACTATATGAAACTTCATACTGATATTCCAGTTTTAGCTATTCCTAAAGGAGATGCTACTTCTCAATGTGTTGCAGCTGCTTCAATCTTGGCTAAAGTAACTAGAGATCATTATATGGAAGAATTGGATAAACAATATCCAGAATATCTTTTTAAGAAACATAAAGGTTATCCTACCAAAGCTCATATGGAAGTGCTGATGTCTAACGGTGTTATAAAAGGACTCTATAGAGAAAGTTATAAACCAGTTAAATTAGCTTTGGAAAAGAAAGGCTATCATCAATAAATTTAGAATTCACTTATGAAAACGACAATCTCCTTCTCATTTCTTATGAGAGGAGATTTTTAATGCGTAATGAATTTTTGTTAGCTTTATCGATGAGAGAAAAAGGAGATTGGTCTGGAATATTGAAGGAGATGAAAGATAAAAAAGAGGTTAATCCTGAAGAAATATATAAATGCTACAGTAAGGTTAAAGGAGATTTGATACTGTTCAAGGATCAAGACTATCCCGACAAATGGAATCATATTGTTAATCCACCTCTTTGTGTATATACACATGGAAATAAGAAACTATTATCAAGTCCAAAGATTTTAGCAGTGATAGGGTCTAGAAAAGTAAGTCAATATGGAGATTATATCTGCAAAAAACTCATAAATGAATTGTTGGATATAATGCCTGAAATCGTTATAGTATCAGGCTGTGCTATGGGAATAGATAGTATTGCGATGAGACAAGCGATGAATAAGGGTGTAAAAGTCATTGGTGTATCAGGTGCTGGAATTGAATCAGTTTATCCTTTGTCATCAAAAGATATCTATGACTATTGTAAAACGAATAATGGATTACTTTTGAGCGAATACCCTTGTTTAGAACCTCCAGAGAGTAAACATTTTCCGATGCGTAATAGATTGATTAGCGGGATATGTGATGCAATATTAGTCATAGAAGGTGATGAAAGAAGTGGAACTTCCATTTCTGTCGGTTATGGAATAGATCAAGGAAAAACGATAATGGCTGTCCCTAGAGATATAAGAGCAGAAAAACAATTGACTAATAAGTTGATAAGAGATGGAGCAAATCCTGTCCTTTGTGGACAAGATATAGCAGATTTGTTGGTAAATGAAATTTAATAAAAATTTCTAATACCTTATAGGTATTAAGGATGATATATGAAAAATTACCTCTTGACTAAAGGGGCTTATATTTAAATAATAGGTAGGCTTTTTAGGGGGATAACTTATGAAACTAGTAATTGTTGAGTCTCCAACAAAATCAAAAACTATAGGTAAATTTTTAGGACCTGACTATAAAGTTATGGCTTGTGTCGGTCATATTTCAGACCTTGCCACCACCGGTCCTGGTGGTTTAGGAGTAGACATAAAGAATGATTTCAAGCCAACTTATGTAGTTCAACCAGACAAGGTAGAAGTAGTCAAAGAATTGAAAAAAGCTATTAGCAAGTCAGATGAAGTCATATTGGCAACCGACCCTGACCGCGAAGGAGAAGCTATAGCTTGGCATTTAGCAAATGAATTCAAACTTCCTGTGGAATCCACACCTCGTTGGCAGTTCCACGAAATTACAAAAAACGCTATAAAATTAGCTAGCCAAAATCCTGGATTGATAAATATGAGCTTGGTCGAATCACAAGAGACAAGACGTATTATTGATAGAATCATGGGATTTCGTCTTTCCTATCTTCTTCATAAGAAGATTAAATCTCGTTCAGCTGGAAGAGTTCAATCTGTAACTCTTAGATTTATCGTCGATAGAGAGAACGAAATTAGAAATTTCAAACCGGAAGAGTATTGGGAGATTGCAGGTTCTTTTGGACCTAAGAACTTAGAAGCTAATTTGAGTTCTTATCAAGACAAGCCTATCAAGATTACAAATCAAGAGCAAGCCGATGCTATAGAAGCTGCTTTACCTAAAGACTTCATCATTAATTCTATTGTAGAATCTTCTAGAAGTAGAGAGCCTAAGCCTGCATTCACAACCTCAACTATGCAACAAGAGTCGTTTAACCAATTCCGTTATTCTACAAAGAAGACTCAATTGATTGCTCAGCATCTTTACGAAGGTAAGGAAATCGAAGGAAATGCTGTGGGTTTAATCACTTATATGCGTACTGATGCCAATCGTTTGGCACCTGAATTCATAGCTGCAGGCGAAGGATTCATCAAAGAAAAATATGGTGCTTCATTTGTCGGGCATGCTCATGTAACATCAAAAAAATCCGAAATGGTTCAAGATGCTCATGAAGCCATTCGTCCTACTGATGTAAATATGACACCCGAGAGAGTTAAACCATATTTGTCTAAGGATGAATATAATGTTTATTCTTTGATTTATAACAGAGCAATAGCTTCTTTAATGGCTCCAAGAATTGAAAATCTAGTCACTTTGAAATTGAATGGAAACGGATATATTTTCTCAACGGATTCAGTTACTACACAGTTTGAAGGTTATTCAAAGGTTTATGGACAATATGAGAGTAAGACTGCTAAAGCCATAGATTTCTCTAGTTTGAAGGAAGGAGATATTATAGCTTGTAATAAGATCTCTAAGACTCAACACTTTACCAAGGCTCCAGCTAGATACACCGAAGCTAAAATTGTTAAATTGATGGAAGAGAAAGGAATTGGAAGACCATCAACTTATTCTTCTACGATTTCAACCTTGGAAGAAAGAGGATATGTCACAGTTGAAAAAGGTGTTCTTTCTCCTACTGAGCAAGGAGAGTTGACAGTCAAGAAGCTTGAAGATTTCTTCCCTCAATTTATGGATGCTAAATATACAGCTGAAATGGAAGACAAACTTGATGCTATCAGTGAAGGAAATTCATCTAGACATGATTTGTTGACTTCATTCTACTCTGACTTCTCCACTTGTATGGATAAAGCTGAAAAAGATATGGAGAAGCTTCCTGATGTTAAGACAGGCGAGAAATGCCCTAACTGTGGAGCGGATTTAGTTATTAGAAAAGGAAGGTATGGCCAATTTGTCGCTTGCTCAAATTATCCTACATGTAAGTTTATTCAAAAGGAAAAACCTGAGATTATCGAAGGAAAGATTTGCCCTAAATGTGGCTCTCCTTTGGTAAAACGTAAAGGTTATGGCGGAAAAGAATTCATTGGTTGTTCTTCATATCCCAAGTGTAAATATATAGAAGGCCAGGAAGAAAAAACTAAAAAACAAGTTGTTATTCCTGAAGATGCACCCGAATGTCCTAAGTGTCACAAAGGTAAATTGATCTCTAAGCATGGAAGATTTGGTGAGTTTATAGCTTGCTCTAATTATCCAAGTTGTAGATATATTCAAAAGACAAAGAAAGCTAAAAAAGAAGAGGAATAAAAATAGATATGGCGATGAACATCGATAAATCATATGTTCGTGTCATCGGAGGAGGTTTGGCCGGAAGTGAGGCCAGCCTCCTTTTGGCACGTTTAGGAATAAAAGTAAAGCTCATCGATATGAAGCCTTCTAAATTGAGCGAGGCTCATCACGATAAAGATCATCTCGCTGAACTTGTTTGCTCGAATTCTTTAAAATCAGAAGATCCTCTTTCTGCCCCTGGAATAATTAAAGGTGAGATGGAAAGATTAGGAAGTGTTGTCATTGAAGCTAGCAAAATAGCAAAGGTTCCCTCTGGTCAAGATTTAGCAGTAGACAGAGATGTTTTTAGCAAGTATATAACTGATGCTATTAAGTCTAATAAGAATATAGAAATTGTCGATGAAGATGTTCAATCTATTCCAGATGATGGAATATTAACAATAGTATGTACTGGGCCTTTGACTTCGGAGGGATTATCAAATTTCTTAGCTGAAAAGATTGGAAAATCTATGCTTTCTTTCTTTGATGCTGCAGCTCCTTTAATATTTAAATCTTCCATTGATACTTCAAGGATGTTTGAAGGATCTAGATACGGAAAAGGTGAAGGAAAGTATTTGAATATTCCTATGAGCAAGGAGCAATATGAGAAATTCAATAATGAATTGATCAATGCTCAAAGAGCTATATTGCATGATTTCGATCATTTTGAAGGTTGTTTGCCTTTGGAAGTGATGGCTAAAAGAGGACCTATGACTCTTAGATATGGTCCTTTAAAAACAGTTGGACTCAATTGTCCACCTGATACATATGCTGTAGTTCAGTTGAGACAAGATGATGTGGCAGGAAGCCTTTATAGTCCTGTTGGATTTCAAACAAACTTAACTTTCCCAGAGCAAAAGAGAGTCTTTGGCCTTATTCCTGGATTAGAAAATGCTAAATATGCTAGATTTGGTCTTATGCATAGAAATACATATGTTAATGCTCCTTCTTGTTTGGATAGAACACTTCGTTTGAAGAATGATCCTAATATTTATATAGCTGGTCAATTGAGTGGAGTAGAAGGGTACTGTGAAAGTGCAGCTATGGGTTTATTAGCTGCTTGTTATGTTTATCAAAGATTATCAAATGATAAAGTGGAATATATTCCTGTAAATACTTTGATGGGAAGTTTAGCTAATTATTTGGTTATGTCTTCACCAAATCATTTTGCACCGATGAATGCTACCTTTGGAATTATTGCAACGACACATAGCCGCAAAGATCATCAACTATTGAGAGATGAATCGTTAGGAAAATTAGATGAATGGGTAAAGAGAAATCTTCATATATAATAGAAGATGGTAATTCAAAAGAACTTTCTGAATTTCAAGATTATCTTTTGAATGTAAGAAGGTATTCATCCAATACAGTTAGCTCTTATTCTTTCGATATTTGTGATTTCACAAAATTTATTAGAGGCTTAGGTAAGATATTCAAAGATATTAAAGTCGACGATGTTAAATCTTGGATTTTAGATTTAACTGAAAGACAGATAGGAAAGAGATCTATAAAAAGAAAGATGTCTTCTTTGAAATCTTTCTATGCTTGGATGTATCTTCAAAAGAAAGTAGATTCAGATCCGTTTGAGTATGTTCATTCTCCTAAAGCAACTCATGCTTTACCCGATTTCTTTTCTGAAAAAGAAATAGATGCTTTATTAACTGCGAATGAAAAAAGAACTGATAAATTGAAAGATCGTGATCAAGCCTTGTTAATGTTAATGTTTGCTTCTGGTCTTAGGGCTAGTGAAGTTGTCAATCTGACATTCAATCAAGTTGACTTCGACAACAGGATAATGAAGGTGTCAGGAAAAGGAAACAAGGATAGACTAGTTCCTTTTACTAATTCTGCTAAGGAAGCAATGCTTAATTATATAAATGGTCTTAGAAAGGACTTGTTAAAAGAAGACACTAAATATATATTTTTGAACTCCCAAGGAAACAAGATGACTGTTAGAGGACTGGAATATATATTGGATGAAATTGAAGTTAAAACAGGATTGTATGGAAAAATTCATCCCCATATGCTTCGACATTCTTTTGCTACTAAGATGTTAAATAGAGGCGCGGATTTAAGAACGATACAAGAATTATTGGGTCATTCTTCTATTGAAACTACATCCATTTATACTCATGTCGCTTATGAAAATATGAAGGAAACATACGAGAAAACTTTTCCTCGTGCTAAAAAAGAAGATAGCAATCCTGACTATGATGAAGAAAGCGATAAAAACCAGTTGAAATAAAAAAGCAATTATGATTAAATAGTTTATCGCTGGCCCAGTGGAGAAGCGGTTTAACTCGGTGCCCTCTCAAGGCATTATTCATGGGTTCGAATCCCGTTTGGGTCACCATTCGACTATAATTCGAACTCGTACGCTATTACGCCGTACGGGTTCGTTTTTTATTACTACCTAAAGAAGCGATTTAAGGACTGGTTTGTCCTTCATGAATTGCCCGGGAATCCCGTAAAACGCGGATATAATTAAAAAATCCGTTAAGATTTCTCAGAAATTAGAAATATTTTCTTAAAAGAATGGCTTTTAAAGCCTTTAATCTCATTATCTTCGCACGCACGGATGAAAATTGTAATAATAGAGGGCGAGCTTTTAAATCAAATTGTTTCATTTCATCCCCTGTAAGATAAGGGACAAGCAAATCAAGAAAATCTTTGTTATTGATGGATGACATCGTTGTGCCTGTTGAATTTCTATCCTTTTCATCGCGAAATTCTTTTGATAAGAAAACTGAATAAATAAAAGAAGCAGGCAATGAAGAAGTTTCCTGTAATCCAATGAATCCTGTAGAAAGAATGCATCTTGTGAGTAAGGTAACATCGACTTCGTTCATGAATATGACTTTAAAGCTTCCCTTCATTCTTGCAGATCAAACGGAGTTCAAAACAAGCTGCATGTTTGCTCTAGAAAGCTTTTTCGTTTGAAACTAGATAAGAACAATCTATAGTAGTTGTTCCATCAACTGAAGCAGTATCAAGATATATCTTTTGATTATCAAACGGCTGTAACCCAGGTTTTATTATCTTTGGATTATAAAAACTAAGTTTGCATTTCTTTGGCATGTGTACCAATAGCGTGTTGATTTTTTCTTAAGTTTTAATGAGATTTTCAATCAAATCGTCCACACTTTCTATAGTGTCAATTATCTTCCTCAATAATTTGTATTGGATTGAACTATAAATGAACTTCTGATTGAACTAATCATTGAACTAATCATTGAACTAATCATTGAACTAATCATTGAACTAATTGTCCTTTTTATGTATAATATGCGAAGACAAACAAGGAGATAGTATGAATTTAGGGAAAGAATGTGAAACCATCGAATTCAAAGAAAGCACCAGCGAGTTGAAAGAGGGTATACGTTCTATTGCTTCGATGCTGAATAAAAACCAACATTGTGTGCTTTATTTCGGTGTCAAAGACAATGGGGATGCCATCGGACAACAAATTGGCAGCAATACCCTGAGAGATATTTCACAAGGAATCTCTACCAATATCGAACCTGCGGTGCTACCAACAATCACCTTGCTTGATGGAACTAAAGATAATCTGAAGGTAATTAAAATCGAAGTGAACGGAAAAGACATTCCCTACTCTGCCTATGGCCAATATCTCGTGAGATCTGCGGACGAGGACAAGAAAATCAATAGAAGCGCTCTCCGTTCCATGTTTATTGATTCTGGCGTTGATTTTATTTCCGATATCAAATCAGTTCGGCAGGATCTCACATTCGATCAGCTCACGTCTCTTTTGGTTGGAAAGGGATATCATGTTTTGTCTCTCGAGTCTTTGGAAAAGAGCAGAGGTCTAAGAAATGATGATGGAGATTTCAATCTCATGGCGTTCCTTTTGTCGGATCAATCGGACGTTTCTGTGAAAGTCGTCCGTTTCTTAGGGCGCGATAAGACTTCCATGGCTCAGAGAAAGGAATTCGGCAATCAATGCCTGGTACTAGCCTTAAAACAGTCCATGGAATATGTCGACGCCTTGAATGAGACAAATGTGATTTTGGGAACCGGTGCAAGAAAAGAAACGAATCTATTTGACCGGGAGGCTTTTGAAGAAGCTTGGAAAAACGCCTGTGTTCATAATCTTTGGATGGATATGGTCCCTCCTGCCGTATACATCTATAGTGACCGAATTGAAATTATATCCACAGGCGGTCTTCCTTACGGAATGACCCAACAGGACTTTTATTCAGGAACGTCAAAACCTGTGAATAAAGTATTATGGTCAATATTCAGTTCTTTGGACTATGCAGAGCAGACGTGCCACGGAATCCCTACCATTGTATCCAAATACGGAAAATCATCTATCGATATAAGAGAACATTTCATACAAGTAACGATTCCTTTCGCCTTTACTCCGACCTGGGTCATATCTTCACAAGGGCAAAATGTGCGGAATACACTGTCGATTGGGCAAAAAGCTCTTCTCTCAGCGATAAAAGACAACCCATACGCTCGAACCGAAGAATTTGCAAAGGCAATCAATATGAGTCTTTCATCTGTAAAGAAAAACTTAGTGCAGTTGAAACAAACCGGCTTCATCGAGCGAAAAGGAACAAGACGTACTGGGCATTGGCTGATTAAAGGGTGAGATGAAAAATGATTCATGAAAAAATCGTCGAAGAAACAATAATTTCTCTTTTGCAAAACAAAGGCTATGATTTCTTGGATTGAACGGATGAATGGGTTCAGTACAAATGGTGACTCTGGAAATAATGACAATTGTTCGAATACAACGTCGAATGGGTCACCATTCTTGTATTTATGTCTGATACTTCGGTATCAGACTTTTTTTGTAAAAATAATCAATTCTGATTTATTTTTTGAAATGTAAGCGTAAAAGATTTTTGTATTCGACAACTTGGATGGATTTACGAATAATCTAACCAGGAGGTTCGAACGGGACAAAATTTACGCTTACGTATCAGAACTAATAATTAGTCTATTTTGAAGGCGAAATTAGATGATATTTTCCTGCCGCTATGACGTTATTTGTTTCCGTGGTATTTCTTGTTTGAAATCACCATACTTTTCCACGGTTGATTTGGCCCTGGCTTCCATGTTGGTCTTCCAATCTTTCTTTTTGTGCCCCTCGTCTCCTGCCTTCTCTCGATTTGGACCGTGTTCCAGAGTTTTTTCTCTGTGAACCACGACGATTTTGCCATCTGCTGCTTTTTTGATGACCGATTCGACGTATTTGCTGTTCAGTTTCTTCATACCGTTGATTTCCCGATTGAATGCTAAAGGACAATTAATCGGAAACAAATAGCGTCATAATGACACTGCTTAAGTAGAAAAGTTGACAAAAAAGTCGGTGAGGGGGCTTCATTTTATGACTTGAAAATTTCCTTTTAATTAAAGAAATTGGGAAATATAAAGTAGTATTGATGTGAAAGCAAAAATAGTTTTTTAAAGCCCATGTCTTTATAACTTTAGTGACCTATTATTATTGATTCGCTCACATAAATAATATAAAATGAAATTGTAAAAAATGCAGTGCCACTGCAGAAATTACAGAGGAGATTATTAATGATTCCTAGATTTATAACTAAAACTATTATTGATTGTGTTAAGCATTTTCCAATAACTTTACTTACAGGGCCAAGGCAAATTGGTAAATCAACTGAATTATTCAATTCTTTTAACTCCAAAGGTTTTAATTATATTTCACTTGATGACTCATTTAACTTGGCTTTTGCAAAAAAAGACCCTAGAAGCTTCTTGGATCTTCATCCTTTTCCATTGATTATAGATGAGGCACAAAAGGCGCCAGAACTATTTATTGAGATAGAAAGAATAGTAAATGAATCTAGATTAAAGAGAGGGAATATGGAAAGCAATGGCATGTATATATTGTCTGGATCTTGATAAATATGCTTTTCCTGCGGAAGATATCTGGATCCCAAAGAAAAGACTTGTTAGATAGAGCTGAAGAGTCTCTCTCCGGAAGGGTAGCTATTCTAGATATGAATAATCTTTCAATAAATGAGATTTTAGGGAAGGATAATTCTCCCTTCGAAGTTAATCTTGCTAAAGATTCTCAAAGAAGCCTTAGATATACATTGAAGGAATCTCAAGCTTTTGAATATATTGTCAAAGGTTTCTTTCCTGTTCTCTATGCTGATCCTTCTATAAATATTTCTGTGTTCTATTCATCTTATATAACCACTTATTTAGGAAAGGATCTTAGAGACATAATAAATATAAAAGATGAATTTAAATTCTTGAATTTCCTAAAACTTTTAGCTTCAAACACAGGTGAAGAATTTGATAATCTAAAGGAATACTTACCTTCAAAAGAAGATCTGTTAAAAAGAATTTCTGTTTTAGATGAAGATGATTTTAATACTATACTGAGTTATAAACCTTTTATTCCTACAAATGTTTTGCCGGATTTAAAGCTTTTTATACAAAGAAAAAATCAAAATTAGAAACTAGACTTTCTATTTCTCAAGCAATAAATAATTTTGGAGAAATCGAGGATTTAAATATTAACCAACTTAAGAATTTGAATCATAAACTTAATGAAATTAATTGTGAAAAACTTGAAGCCATTTCAAAAGAATTTTTGTCATTAGATAAACATAATACTTTTGTTTTCCTTTTAAAAGAAATTATTTCTTCAATAAATGAGCAAAAGAAACAACTATATATACAATATAAATCAATTTATTTAGCTAAAAATACAATTATTGATTTTAGACATATCTTAGCAAATAAAAAAGCGCAAAAGCAAAAGCCAATCTCTATTGGATTATTTAACTTTTATCTTAATTACAAGAGGTTTATTTCATCTTGTCGTAGCATTGGAAAGGATTTAAAAACATATAATTTTACAGAATCCTTAAATTTAGGCTACCTAGATGGAAAAGGTCATATTGAACGAATTACATACCTAAGTTGTGACCCTAATTTATTGAATAAGGAATATTCACGTTATAATAAATCAAAAAGAATTACTATTAAACAGTTAAAACACCTTTATGAAGAATTTAAGCATTTTAAAGGCAAAGATATTTGGAATGATAAACTTGATGCGAGTATAAGTAGTATGATCTCATCCATAAAAGATGCTGGTGTAACTTCTTTAGAAGACTTTGTATATATCAAGAATGTTTTTGTTAAAGAAAACAAAAAAGAATTCATCCCTTCATCTGGAGATCAAAGTACTTTGATTTTAAACCAGTATCTTTATTCTAAGAATTCTGAAATTCAATATTATCTTTTCGATGAACCAGAGATGAGTGTTGGACATAATTATGTAGCAAATTATATAATTCCTCGATTAAAAGAATTAGGAAAAGAGGGAAAAACTGTAATAGTGGTAACTCATGATGCAAATATTGGAGTTTGCACATTACCTTATCAAACTATTTACCGAAAAGAAGCCGATGATAAATATTTAACATATATAGGAAATCCTTTTACCGGAAAACTAATTGAGATTTCTAATAAAGATGAATTAGATTGGAGCGAAACTGCACTTTCTTATTTGGAAGGCGGAAGTGATGTATTTACGGAAAGAGAGGTAACTTATGGAAGAAACTAAAGAATTTAAAGCGTTTTTAAAGAAAAAAGAAGGGCAGGATTTTTTAATATTAGAACTTGATAAGGAAGATTTATACATTAGTCTAAACGAAAAAGATCAAAAAAATCTTCCTGATGTTTTTAAGAAAATAATAAGCCACACATTTGATGAGAAATTTAAATTCGTTTTTTCTAAATCTTCTGAACTAGATGATGTTTCTTTGAACGAAGTTTGTGAAGAATATATTGAAATGCTAAATAATGATCTAGAAAACATATTCAATAATAAAGATAAAGAATTATCTATTACTGAGAAATAAAGCTAAGAGTTCATAAAAATATTGTTTAAAAAAATATTTTAGAAAGGAGAATCTTCATGCAAGAAGCAGTAAAAAGATTCGTAAAAGAGTGTTACGAAAATTCTAGTAAAGAAGGCGATAAAGTTAAGCCACATGGTTTGACACTTATAGACATGCCAACAGGCAGTGGTAAAACTTACAATACTATCCAACTAATTTCTAAATTCTTAAAGGGAGAAGTCTTTCAGGACCGGCCTAAGAATTTTAGGATTTTCTATTTAACTCCTCTTAATAAGAATGTTAAGGATGCTTACAATGATCTAAGAGATTCTTTGAAAAAAGAAGGACGAGAAGATCTTTTTAATAGCAATTGTCTTTGGCTACAAGCTAATTATCAAGCTGTTAAAGATAATTTTTCCAATGTAGAGCAATTAATTCCTATTGATTTGAAAAGAAAGGATAGTTTCCAAAATCTAAAAAAATATATAAACGGAATAAAAAACCCCATTCTAGTTTCAGATGATTACACTTCAGATTCCTTAGCAATGCTTGAAAATGAAATACGAGAAAAATTTGAGCCTGCTTTTAGATCTGATTTAAAGACTTTGCTGAATAACATTTGTCTTAACACTGATGCAAAGCGAAAGAAAATTCATGATGACGACTGGAAATGGATTCAAAAGCTTTACCCAGCTTGTTTAATTGAAGAAAGAAAAGTTATTTTTATGAGTGTTGATAAGTTCTTTATGCTTAATGATCCTATAATATCCAGACCATATAGTTTCATTAATTCAAAATTGATCGAAGGCTCTTTAGTTTTCATAGATGAATTTGATGCATCAAAGGAATATATCCTTAGAAGTCAAATTCAACAAAGCACTCAAAATAAACTAGATCTAGTTAAATACATATCCACTTTGTCTTCATCTTTTGCTTCTCATAATTTCTCTGCTGAACTATTTCCTAAACCAAAAGATAACAATGAAAAGAAAAGCTCTAGATATGCTTTTAATGAACTAAAGAAAGTGGTTGAAGATTGCCGTGAAAAATGTAAACTCGACTATCATTTCAAGTTAGAAAATAGCGATAAAGAAAAACGTTGTTTTATATTCCAAGACAAAGATCTTCATATGATTTATAGTACAAAAGACACCCTATCTTTTAGTCTCTATAACGATGAAAATAAAGGACTTAATGTGATCAAAATTGGCAAAGAAAAAGAAGGAAGTAAAGAATTCTTTAAGCTTATCTATACTCTAAATGGCGCTCTATCTTTCTCCAAAAGAGCCTTCTCAATGATGTCTAGGAATTATCTAAATTATTATAATTATAGTAAACGTCAGAAAGATGATGATATGATGACACCCGAAGAATCTGTTTCAACTATTCTAAATGAATTTGATTTAGATTCAAACATTTCAAATGTTATTCAAAAAATTGTAACAAGTGAATTTCGTTCTGCATTAAAGAATAAGCCGAATAAAATAATTGGTGGAACTTTCTATACCAATGGGTTCCGTTATTTTGACTTTATTGATGATCTTTCTCATGACACTACAACAGTAATTGGCATGTGCTTCCTCAATAATACACCTGAGAATTACATCCTTTCCTTGGCTTCAGTCGCAATGGTTGTAGGTATATCAGCCACAGCTACTATTGACACTGTCACTGGAAATTACAATGTAAAATATTTAAAAATGAAGCTAGGAAAGAATTTTATTCCTTTATCTAAAGAAGATTCCAATCGAATATCAGAAGAATTTAAGAAGAAGTACAAAGAAGGCCGAGAGTATAAAGTAAATGTTGTGCCATTGGATTCTTCTCATAATGAAAACGAAGATTATGCAAAAGATATATTTACCAATCCAGATAACATTGAAGATTTAAGTGCACAATTGGACTTCTTTAATAGTAAGGCTTTCGATAAGCAAAGATATATTAGAGTTTTATTAGCAATTAAAAAGTTTATCAATGATCCAAACGGTAAAGCTATGCTCGTTTTAACCAATTACAACATGAAAACATTTGGCTCTCATCCATTTAATAGGGATTCTATGGATACATTGGTTAAAAAAATAAAAGTCGAAAATAATATTAAAAAAGATGTTTCTATCCACGTTTTGCACGGAAATATCTATGAATTTGAAAAACAACAATATCAAAATGATATTAAAGCAGGTAAGAAAGTAGTCTTATTTACAAGTTACCCGGCATCCGGAACCGGTCAAAATCTCCAGTATTCCTTAATGGAAGGTGAAGACAAAAAAGGAGATCAAAAAGATATTGATTCTATTTATCTTGAAAGACCAACAAATGCTATTGTAAATATCAATCTGTCTAATGCTGATGAGGAAACTACTCTTAGTGAAGAGGATCTAATTAAATATATCTACCAAATTGAAAGTCTTCGTTATCAAGGAGAAATTGATAAAGATACTGCTTTAGCTAGAATCAAAAAAGCTTTCAAAATCAAAATGAAGGGTGAGTTGCAATCAACTAAGTTTAGATCAAATATTGAGTACGAAACCCCATCTGTAAACAATCATCTTGTAAAGATTTTAGAGCAAGCCGTTGGTAGAATTTGCCGTACAAGAGATAAAAACAAGAATGATGTTAATATTTATCTAGATAGCAGTATATTTGAAAAGATTAGTTTTGATTCAGTTAAGAATAAGCTTTTGAATAAAGAATTTAGGGCTATTGTTGATATGTCAACAAAGGTTATGCCTAATGACCACTTGGACGAATCCTTTAACCGAGCTATCAATAAATCCGAAGATTTAGCTAAATCTCTAGAAAATCTGATTGAGAAAAATGCAAACTCTTGGCCTTCTGAAGATCAAAAGGATTGGAAGGATATAAGGGAATGGTTGTTGAAGCATCCTACCTGTTCTAAACAAGACCTTTTGGAACATAATGAATTTGAAAACTTATATTTTGAATTACCTGATGATAAGGAAAAGCAAGCTATTCTTTATTTCTCTAGTAAGAATGATTTAAAGAATAACACTAGGATTTCTCTTACAAAGCAAACCTATGCTGAAAAGGAAATCTCTGAAGAAGAATGTGGTCTAGTTAAACTCATTAAAATCCCTGCTGTTCAGAAGTATTTTAGAGAAAAGGGGTATGCAGAAAGATTTTCTCCCAATGAAATGATGATGCTTCCTTCTACTTATATTAACTTGTATAAAGGTGCTCTTGGTGAAGCGGTTGGGGAAGCCATTTTCAAAAAGGAATATGGAATTGAGCTTAAAGAAATCGAGAATCCTAATAAATTTGAGAAATTTGATTTTGAAGTTCCTAATTCCGATGGCATTTATATTGATTTTAAACTTTGGTCTACCGATTCTGAAGAAAATGGTGAAAAGCTTTTAGAAAAAGCACAAAGGAAATTGGAATCAATAAATGGAAAGAAAGCCTTCATTGTAAATATCATTTGTAGCAATGATAATTTAAGCATCAAAGATAATGGCAAAATATGCCGTGTCCCGAACATAGTTAAACATTTCAGAAATTGCCTTTATGTTGATTTGAAAAAGAAGGAAGAAGTCCTTAAAAAGATTATAAATGGGGTGGATTATGGCATTAATTAATAAACTTACTTGTTTATTTAATTTTGATTTAATAGATGAACAATATGATATTTTTCAGATCACAACATCAGGAAATTATATTGATGATGGTTCCTATGTACTTGATAAGCCGACATTGAATTTAAAGGCTTTATCACTTGTTTTTGATAGAGGTAAGTCAGCCTATGCTTTGTTTAAGAAAGGTTCTATAGATGGTCACCATTTGGCTGAAGGCTTAAATGATTCAAAACTTTCTATTAAAAAGATCTTTTCCAATGAAGTCAAAAATTATGTTTTACTTAGGCTTTTTATGTTCGCTTTATCTAATTATTCCACCGATGAAAATATGTTCAATAACATTGGTGGTCGCTTGTTCCTTACTCATCCATTGTGGAAAAGTAAAAATGGAAAGACAATTAAAGCACTAGATATTAATGTTAGTAACGAACTACAAATCAATGCAAAAGCCACGACTTTTACATCATTTAAAGTTTATAAGAATAAAAGCAAAGTTCTTTCATCTCTTCCAAAATATATTCTTCTCCCTAATGGAAAATTTAGAAGAGTCTTAAATGATGATCAGTCTAAGGATTTCTATATCAATAGAGGATTTCCAGGCAAAAAGACTGAGATTCTTTTCCTTGATTTAAAGATAGATCAGCTTAGGTTAAACCGTGCTTTCTATATAATGAAGACTTTGGATCTTATGAACTCAAGATTCAAAGACTTTTTATCTGTCTCCCTATCCTCCATAAATGTTGAAAAACAAGTAAGAAATAGAAGAGATACAGATTTTATAGATAAATCATTTGAGTGTGTATCTACTCATAATATTTATCTTTCTAGATACATTGAACCAGGAGCTTATGATAATGAATTTGAGAGTTTAAAAACACAGATTGAAAATTTGTTGGGTAAAGAAATTAATGCCTTCCCCAATCAAGATAAAAATGATATGGAAATTGTTTTTTTACACAGCGAAGAATACTACCAAGGCAAAGATGATCCATATAAAAAATTATCTAGAGATCATGTTGTTCAATGCGTTACTTTAGAAGATTCAGTAGATAAAGTAATCTCTGATAATAAAGCTGTTATTAACACCATTTTTAAAGAGATGACTATAAAAGATGACATCTTGAATAAACATCAAATGTCTCTTGATGATTGGAAATCCTTTGGCTTCACATCCGATTGGATTTTTGGCGATGTGGTGGATGGGAAGAAATTCTTTATGATTATCCATCCTGATGGTTCTTTTGAATTTGAAAGACAAATTGGAATCTTAAATCGTTTTAAGAGCCCTGATGTCATAAGCCTTAGCAAGATCTTAGATGAAACTAATTTAAAAGGAAAGCATATAGTCATGGATGATAAAGGAAATGTGAACATCATTTCTAGGACTGATTTATTTTGTATGCCTAATTCTGAGCTTTTTAAACTTCAAAAAGTAAGTAGAAGCAAGGAATCAAGAGACAAATATCTTGAAGGAGTTGTGGATATTAATCTTTTTAAAGATGAAAAAGACTACTTCTATAATGCTGGAATAATTGGCTATGGTATGAACACAGGTATTCCAAAAGCTAATCTTCTTTATAAAATTACAGTAGTGAAAGGCGAAAATATTATCGAAAAAATTCTAGAAACTATGGCTGTAATGTTTGTAAAATATAATAATTTCACAATCCTTCCCTATCCATTCAAATACCTACGAGAATATATTAAGACTTTAGATAAATAGACTAAACATCTTGCTCTTTAGCTAAATCTATTCTAACTTTCTCAATTACCCTATATAGCTTTGCTAATCTATTGTGATCATTAATAAGCCTATTAGCTGGCTTTTTGTTTACATCTCCGTTATTGATTCTTTAGATAGAGCTTTGAATAAGTCCGGTGCTAGTCTTTTGATTGGGAGATAGGAGTTTGACTTGATCTTAAATAAGCTTTTCTCAAATCTACTTATGAATCTGACTGAGCTTGTTCTGACTGAGTTTTCATATGATTCAATCACGGTGTTATAAGACTGCTCAACTAAGAAGGAATTAGAAAATACATTGTTCATAGTACACGCTCCTTATATCTTCTTTTGACTGGCGTGTCAGTAGGAATTTGAGTCCTCTTATAACCTGAAGAAAGCAGAGCATCTGAGATCATTTTTGATTCGATAGTTCTATTCTTATAGAAGGCTTTAAAACTAGCTATTCCGTTTCTATAAACAATGGCTCCAACATCCAAACCCCTAATGTCATGGCAGAAGACATGACCAATATCGATATTCTTTAACTTCTTAGAAAGCTCAGCTATGACTTTGATAGGTGGAGCTATCAAAGCATCAAACTGAATGAAGTTCTTTTCAAGGATAGTATTAAAGCCATTACCCGCATAATCCCAATCAAATAAAATCCATTCAAATAGACTTGTATAGTCACAGGATTTAAGAAATTCAATCTGTTTTTGCCGTTATCAATAAGTTTGGCTATTTCTTCTTGGCTATGCTCTCTTAAAGTCGATCTCACCCTTTTCTCTGTGACTAAGAAGGTGTTATAGTCTAAGCCTGAATTACGGATCTTATCAGTCAATTTCTTATGAGAAACCCTGGTCAATAAATTCTTCCTTATAGAAGTCTTCATAGCTTCTTCCAAAGTCTTCTTTAAGCATAATAAGTTCCCCCTTTTTTATTATATTATGAACTTAAATTAGACATAAGAAAACCCCTCGGACTTTCATCCAAGCGGTTGAATACTAGATTAAGAATTCTTTATATTCCGTACTAATCTTTCTTTTTATCTTCAGGATTCTTCTTTGAAGGCTTATGGAAGAAGGCAAAGTATGCCCAGATTCCAAGTCCTATTACAGCTACTCCATCCAAGGTATAGAGAAGTGTCTTCCACCAAGGGAATGAAGCGTTAGTAGCTGTGAGCCCAGTTCCGATATTGGCATTAGATCCATCCTGCTTATGATCATAAGTCTGAGAATAGTAGTAAGTATCAATATCAGTATAGATTATGTTCTTTGTAGATTGTCTTACACAGTATACATCAGTAGGATTATCAGCGGAAAGCTTTGAAGAATTGTCAGCAACCAAGCAAAGGTCGTTTCCACCTCTTACAAATGCCCAGGCATCCTTCATCTCATTAGTTCCAGCAAAGTCAGTTATGAGTGAACCCTTGAATCCCCACTCGTTACGTAATATAGAGACATTCAAAGCATAGTTTTGACCACAGTATGCTCCACCTATTCCGTTGAAGGCTGTCATTACTGCATTTGCTCCACCTTCCTTGACTGCAATTTCAAAAGCCTTTAAGTAGTTCTCACGTAAGTTCTGCTCAGTTATCCAGCAGTTGACGCTGAAGGCGTTCTGACCCAACTCGGAGAGAGCAAAGTGTTTGAGATATGCGTAGACACCATTGCTCTTTGCTCCGTTTATGACATTGGCTCCCATCTTTCCAGAAAGGACAGGATCTTCTGCGAAGTATTCATAATTACGGAAGTTGAACTGTGAACGATGAAGGTTGACTGCAGGTGCATACCATCCGTTAGTTCCGGATTTGCTTCCTTCAGTTCCTATTGATTGCCCCATGGCCTTGGCAAGATCTTTAGACCAGGTCTGACCTAAGGTAGTCTCACAGGCAAAACCAGTGTAAGGAGTCTCCTTAGCAGAAGACCAGTTATTGAATCCCTGAGGGCCATCGCTATCGGTGTAAGCAGGCTTTCCAAACTCTTCCATAGCATCGGTTCCCCAACCGCCTATTTCGATATTCTTCTTAGCCTTAGCAAAGTCCATCTGATCGAGAAGTTGATCCCACTTTGGTGAATTCCAGTTAGTGACCAATTCCTTGATAAGATCCATATTAGCCTTGATGCCATTTCTACTTGTTAATGAAGCTGCGCTGGCCTTTGACCCATCTTCATTGGTGAATAGATAGAGTCCATTGTCCTGATTGGTCTTAGGCATTACTGTAGTATCAAAGAAAGGAGAGACATAGTTATCAGCAGTGGCTACATTTCCGTTAGGAGTTGAAAGTCCAGAAGGATAAGTTCCGTTGAAGTCAGTACGGCTCATATAGCTTTGAGGAAGTCCTACTGTAGATCCATCGCTAGGAACTCCTGAATAAGCTCTAGTATCAGTGAATCTGTTCTGAACTCTCTTATTAGTCTTAGGATCTCTAAGATAGTAATATCCAGTCTTCTCACTGGTCTCAGGAACGTTGTAAGTCAATGTTCCATCAGTCATTCCACCGACATTTGCCAAAGTGTGAGCATTGGTCATGACTTTGATCTTGTATTCACCAGGATCAAGCTCCCAGGTCTTCTTTCCGTTGTTATTCTTATCGTAAGCATCATAGGAAGCGAGATCATAGGTGGAGAAACTCATAGTCACTCCAGTCTGAGTCTGGCCAGGCTTAAGTTCAGCAGTCTTAGCAAAGTCGACAAGATTTATTGCACTCTTTTCGATTCCACCATTTGTGTAAGGAGCAGTGTAGTAGAGCTCAAGGACATCCTTTCCAGAATACTTTCCAGTGTTGGTGACATTGAAAGTCAAAGTGACTTTGGAATTGTCAGTCTCACCTTCAGCTAAAGGAGTTGAAGATTCCTTTACTAAATCACTTCCGTCAGGAAGAGAGACATTGGTCAAATCCCATTTGAAGGTAGTGTAGCTAAGTCCATATCCGAATGGATAGTCGACTATCTTCTTGTATTCATTCTCAACCTCACCATATCTAGTTTCATAGTACTTATATCCAAAGTAAATATCTTCTAGATATTGGGTGTTGTTGCCTGCCTTATCGAAAACTTTATAGGTAGGATCATAATCTTTATGATTTGAAATGAATGTATCTACAGTTCTTCCAGAAGGAGTTACTTTACCAGTGATGATATCGGCTATTCCTTGAGTTCCGTTCTCACCTACTATTCCACAGTTTAAGGCTGCATCTATTCCTTCACTCTTAAGGAAGCTAGTCTCCATTGCATTGCCAGTGTTGAGAACAACAATGACATTCTTGAAGTTATCCTCTGCAATCTTAAGCATGTCTTCCTCTTCCTTTGCAATTTGGAGCATATTTCTAGAATTGTCTGTAGCTCCATTGTAGTGAGGTTGATTAAGAGGAACTTCGTTGATGTTTTCTCCAGCTTGTCTAGAGATGACACATATTGCTGTGTCAGAATAGTTCTTTGCCTGTTCAATAAGAGAAGGTGAATACATATCTTTGCTAGGCTCATAGATCATCACACGATCGCTAGTTGCGACTGTATTTATGAACACCTTATTGTAGTAGTTCTCATAGAAGTCCACCAAACTTTGATTGACTTCTATTCCATCATCTTTCAAAGCTTGCTGTAGGGAAATCTTGTTGGCAGTGTTTGAAAGTCCAGATCCTATTCCAGAATTTATGAATCCGTTCTTTGTTGAAGACCAACCGAACAGATTGACTTTGGTTGTCTCTTTCTTCAAAGGAAGTCCACCGTCATGCTTGGTGTCATTCTTCAAAAGAACTGATCCTTCTCCGACTATTTGTCTGTTGAGTTCCTTACTAAGCTTTGCTCCTTCTTTGAAGTCATCTCCGAACACTGCTCCGGATCCTTCAAGGTAGTTAGTGACTCTGTCTGCAATAGGCATGGTGGAGAAGATAGTTCCACCGATGAATATTGCAGCGACTACTGTCATTCCGACACCATTTAATATGTATTTAAGTAAATGGGTATTCTTTTTGTTTTTCTTTTCCATAGTAATTACTTACTCTCCTCTTCCAAAAAGTGAAGCTCAACACGATCGAAGTTGAAGGAACCAAATTCAGTGGCCTTGCTAGTATCGATAGTTATTGTGTTGTCACCTTTCTCCAAAGCGCATTCTCCAAGATTTACATCTTTCCAGCTAAACCATATAAGGCTGTCATATTTCTTTTGGTCATAGTAACGAGATAGACTTCCAGGCAGGATGACATCATCTTTAATAGTCTTAGTCTCTCCATTGACATCGTAAGCAGCAACTTTGCCTATTGCTAAATCATCAGTTTTAATACAACCACCATTTCCAGATTCAATCTCTTTTGCTGAAGAAGCTCTGAAAACTAGATTGGCTTTTCTTGCTACATCGCTGAAGACATGAACTCTGACTATATCTCCTTGACGTATGTATCCTGCATAGGATCCACCGCTAGAAGGACCATCGCTGACTTTTCTTATTTCACCAGTGACTTTCTCAACGAAGTCCTTATCATTTGAAGTTATGGAGTCAGTGTCTATAAGATTCTCAGTTTCGATGATCTGGCCATCGAAAATATTGATCTTGTAGTCAACACTCTTTTCTCCATAAGTCAAAGTTACTGTATGCTCACCTAAGTCAAAATCAATATTTTGGTTGACTTTGAAGTCTTTGTCATCGATCTTTATAGTGTAGTTAGGAACATCGCTTAAGGCTGTTCCATTCTCTCTCTTTGAGCTTACGGTCAATCCTGCTGTTGAGAATCTTTGTCCTTTTGTATAGGAGATGACAGCAGGTTCATGTGAAATGGATAATTCAGTCACAGGATTAGCCTTCACAGTTACAGGGATAGTTACTGATCCTTCAAAGTAGACTACTGTGATTTCAGTGACATCTTTTGTGAGTTCTCCACTAGGAAGGATTTCACAGTCTGCAAGATTGGCGTTTTCTGTTGAGCCATCACCTAAAGTGGCAGTCATTTTAAGACCAGTTCCATCAAATTTCTCACCTTCATAATATTCAGTCTTTGTAGGCTGACTATCTATTACGAGGTTAGTGACTTCATCAGGCAAGACTTTATTTACTTGAGTATTGCCTGTATCTCCTGTTTTTACTGGAGTCTTTGGACCACAGCTTACCATGGTCAAAGTTAGCAATGCAGGAGCAAATAACCTTAATAATTTAAATTTCATTTTAGATCTCCTTAGAATGTAAGTTTGAGATAGTCCAAGTTAGGATTTGCAGACAGATCGGAAGAGC
>OLPF01000450.1_pt1 | contig 44802 bp, 35 predicted proteins | sample 1673121 | NCBI WGS metagenome assembly OLPF01 (sample SAMEA3136756, study PRJEB25190) | human gut metagenome
AAATCCAGCCGGGGCGTGACCTGCTGACGCTCATCACCTGCCACCCCTACGCCAGCGGCGGACGGCAGCGGCTGGTGGTGTATTGCGAAAGGGCGCAGCAGGCGCCGTGCCAAAATGTGTCTCAATTTGAGACGGATTAGGAGGAATGGCTATGCGGAGTAAATCTGTGCCGCCGGTGGTTTGGGCGGCGCTGGCGGTCCCGGTGCTGTGGACGGCGGTTTTGGCGGCGGGGGTGTATGAAAGCGGGATGAATCTATTCCAGCTGCTGGAACGGCTTTCTGCGGCGGCGCATCTGTTTTCGGTTCGCTGGACAGCGTATACACCGCGCTTTGTATTGGTGTTTCTTATGCTCTATGGGGGCGCGGTGGTCTTGTATTACTCCGGCAGGGAAAACCGCAGGCCGGGGGAGGAATACGGCTCCGCCCGGTGGGGCAGTGCGCGGCAGCTCAATGGGAAATACGCGGACAAAGACCCGGCCAATAACACCCTGCTGACCCGCCATGTGGCTATGAGTCTCAACGGGCGGCAACACGGGCGGAATTTGCTGCAAATCATCGTGGGCGGCAGCGGTGCCGGTAAGACGAGGTATTTCTGCAAGCCCAATATCATGCAGGTAAACGGCAGCTTCCTGGTGACGGACCCAAAAGGCGAAATGCTTCGGGACCTGGCGCCGCTGCTGCTGGAGGAGGGGTATGTGCTGCGGGTGTTTGACCTCATTGACCCCCGACACTCGGACGCTTTTAACCCCTTTGCTTATATCCGGGATGCCAAGGATGTGATGAAGCTGGTGAATAACCTTATTCAAAACACCACGCCAAAGAACGCCCAGCAGAGTGATCCGTTTTGGGAGCGGGCAGAGGTGGCCCTGGACACGGCGCTGATACTGTATCTGCTCTACGAAGCGCCTCCGAATGAGCAAAACCTTGAAACGGTGCTGTATATGCTGGAGAACGGCGGGGCCAGCGAGGAGGACGAGGCGTACCGTTCCCCGCTGGACCTGCTGTTTGAGGCGCTGGAGGACGAGGAGCCGGACCACATCGCCGTGCGGGAATACCATATTTTTCAGCAGGCAGCGGGCAAAACGGCCCGGTCTATCCTCATTACCGCGGCAGTACGGCTGTCGGCCTTTGTCATCCCGGAGATCAGAAGCATTACATCCCATGACGAAATGGAGCTTTCCCGGATGGGAGAGCGGAAGCAGGCGGTGTTTGCCGTGATCCCCGACAGCGACAGCACCTTTAATTACCTGGTAGGGATGCTCTATACCTGCGCGTTTCAGTCCCTTTACTACCAGGCGGACAAGGTGCATCAAGGGCCGCTGCCTGTGCCAGTGCGGCTGATGATGGACGAGTTTTGCAATGTGGCTCTGCCCAGCGACTTCGGCAAGATACAGAGCACCATGCGCTCTCGGAACATCATGTCCACCATTGTGCTGCAAAATATCTCGGGGCTAAAGGCGCTGTTTAAGGACGACTGGGAGGGGCTGCTGGGCAACGCCGACACGCTGCTGTATCTGGGCGGTAACGAGCAGTCCACCCACAAATACATCTCGGAGATGCTGGGCAAGGAGACCCTGGATGTGCGGCACAAGAGCACCACCCGTGGACGAAACGGCTCCGACTCCGTCAGCCGCCAGCAGTTGGCCCGGGAGCTAATGACACCGGACGAGGTAAGGAGTATGGATAACCGCTGCGCGCTGCTGTTCATCCGGGGAGAAAAGCCGGTAATGGACGAAAAATTTGACTTGCTGCGGCATCCGAATCTGAGGCGCACGGCGGACGGCGGGACTGCGCCTTATGTGCATAAGGTGGCGGACTACGCCTGCGGGGATATGCGTGGGGCGTTCGTCTCGCTGGAGGAACTGATTTTACTGGAGGGATTTACAGAATGAAAAAATCTATGGTGCGGCGGATAGGCCGTGTTTTTCTTTTGAGTCTGTGTGTCGGCGCGCTGACGGCGACCACCGCCTACGCTGCCGGGGACGACCCGCTGGCTATCGTCAACAACCTGTCGGACTTCATCTTTTCCATCATCAAGGCTGTGGGCATCATCATCCTGGGCTGGGGTGTTGTGCAGGTGGGCATGAGCATACAGAGCCACGACGCCAGCCAGCGGACCCAGGGCCTGCTGTGCCTGTTCGGCGGGCTGCTCATTGCCTTTGCCAAGGAAATTCTGACGCTGATCGGCGCGGTGTAAGCCATGGACAACAACTGGATCATTGACAACCTCAACTATGCCTTTACCCTGTGGAACGACAAGCTGACGGAGATGTGGTCGCTGCTGACCCAGTCGCCCCAGGCATTTAAGGGCGGGACAATATGGCAGACCATCCAGGCCGTAAACGGGGCAATGCAGGGCATTGGCTACGGACTGCTGGTGCTGTTTTTGGCCATTGGCATATTCCACAGCGGCGTGGGCTTTCGGGACTTTCGACGGCCCGAATATGTGCTGCGGCACTTCCTGTATTTTGTCATGGCAAAGCTGGCCGTGACCTACGGCATCGACCTGATGATGGACATTTTTGCCGTCTGTGCCGGGATCATCTCGGCGGCGGCTGGGAGCGTGGGCGGTATCGAGGGCGCGGCGGTGGCGCTGCCCGGGGAGATCGTCACGGCCATAGAGGGAGTAGGCTTTCTTGCCAGCATCCCCTTGTGGCTGGTGACGCTGCTGGGGTGTTTGCTGATCACGGTGCTGGCCTTTTTGATGATCCTCACGGTGTACGCGCGGTTTTTCAAGCTGTATCTGTATGCGGCTCTGTCGCCGGTGGCCCTGGCTTCTTTCGCTGGAGAAGGCACCTCACAGATGGGGCGGGCCTTTCTCAAAAGCTATGTGGGCGTGTGCCTGGAGGGAGCGGTGATCGTGCTGGCGTGCATTGTGTACTCGGCCTTTGCCTCCAGCGGCTCCACGGCCCTGGGCAGCGGCTCGGCGGTGACACAGGTGTGGAGCTACCTGGGGGAGGTCATCTTCAATATGCTGGTGCTGGTGGGGCTGGTGAAGGGGGCCGACCGGGTGGTGAGAGAGATGTTTGGAATGTGAACGCGTGTTGACAGGGCAAAAAACTTGTGAGATAATATACAATATATAGCATGGACAATGCGCAGGCCCCAAAGGCCGGAGGTACATTGTGAACTTTGCGTTTTAATTTTTTGGCGAGGTGTAAAATGAATATTCCGGAGTTTCCATCTAACATCAAGGATGTTGTATACAGACTTCTACAAGAACCAACATTGGACAGTTTTAGAGAATTTATGCGTACCCAAACTGGTGAGCATAATTTTATAGATTTCAAAAGGGAATGGATAACTGGCGCTTTACTGGCAAAAGAAATGTTGGCATTGGCAAACTCCCATGGTGGTCTAATTGTGTTTGGCGTGGCAGAAAATGAAGATAAGACTGTGGCTTGTGAGGGACTGTCGGAGTTCAAGGATAAGGCGGTAATCTCCAATGAAATTAAACACTACATTTCATCCAATTTGGTATATAGCGTGCATGATTTTTGCTATTCGGATTCGGAATATAAAGAGCTAATGAATAGAAAATTTCAAATGCTTGTTGTGGATGATGCACCGGAATATATACCGTTTCTGGCAAAAAAAGAGAGTGGCGCGTTAAAGAAAAATGCGATTTATGTCCGAAGAGGAACATCCTGTGAAATTGCAAATGAGGAAGAACTAAGTGAGATGATTAAGCGACGATGCAATTATATCCATCCGCTAAATGGGGAGCCGCTTGAGTTACAAGAACACTTAAATCAGTTGAGAATTCTTTATGCAAATATAGATGCGAACCGAGTCTATTACAAAAAGGGAACGGGGAGTTTATCTGCACTTGTAAGGTCATTAGAAACAGTAGATTTTATGATGGGAGAAAAAGTTGTTGAACCCAATCCGCTTTATCCAGAGGAAACATATGAACAATTTGTTTCAAGGATAATTGCTGCAAAAAAGAACAAGATAGAGAGGGTTCTTGATCTCTATTGAGAAAAATATTACAATAACTCCACGCAAAACCCGTCTCAGATTGAGACGGGTTTTGACATTTAGACAATAATGAAATAGGGAATGATGGATATGAGCAGATGCGGCTCTACTTGAGAGAGGCAGATTTCAATATGCTGACGGAACTGGCAGAGAGGACAACGATTATGTCGAAAATGGATATTGGGATTTATAATTTGAATTCCAGGAGATTATATGATACAATTCAAAAAAGGAGAGGATGGTATAGTGAATATTGAGTATTTTAATCTTGGACTTGCCAAAAGTGTTGGCGTAATTGAGGCAACCTTTTTACAGATTCTGTACCGTGTTATTCAGGATAACCAAGAGATGTGTGTTGTTGAACACAATGCCTGCTGGTTTCCGTGTGCAATAAGGGAATGGAAAAACTATATTGACTTGTGGAATCCTCGACAGATTGACCGTATAGTAAAAAACTGCCTGCAGAATCAGACTTTAATGCTCAAACATTATGACACGGATGAGCGTAGGTGTCGGAATTGGTATGCCATCAATCCGACTATTGTTCCACAGTTAGATGAGACCGAACATATTTTTCAAAGCAAGTGGTGATGAGCTGCTTGCTTTTTGCTTTTTAAGAGGGAGTATTATGGAAATAAAAATCAACAAGGAGATTCGCGCCTACAAGGAGACGGTTTATTTTGGGCTGACGGCGCGGCAGCTCATCTGTTCGCTGCTGGCGGTGGGTACGGCGGTGGGGCTGTACTTCGCCCTGCGGGGCGTATTAGACCGCGAGACGCTGGGATGGCTGTGCATCGTGGGCGCTGCGCCCATGGCGGCAGCAGGCTTCTTCCACTACAACGGCCTGACGCTGGAGCAATTCCTGTGGGCATGGTGTAAGACCAATTTTCTGCTGGCCGGTCGGCGGCTGTGGCACAGCGAAAATTACCTATACGACCTTTGGGAGGAGGACAAGAAGTGAGAAAACTATTCAAGGGCCGCAGCACGGAACGGGACGCCTTTCGCATTCCCCGCAGCGTGCAGCAGTCCATCCCCATCAAGCGCATCTATAAAGACGGTATCTTTCGTGTAAGCGGCAGGTTTTCCAAGACCTGGCGCTTTTTTGACATCAATTACGCCGTGGCCTCGCCGGAAAAGCAGCTGGAGCTGTTTCTGGGCTACTGCGGCGTTCTCAACAGCCTGCCCATCGACGCAGGTATCAAGCTGACGCTGGTAAACCGCCAGCTGAACCGGCAGGAGTTCAGCCGGAACCTGCTCATGGCCTACCGGCAGGATGGCCGCGACTATATGCGCCGCGAGTACAACGGCATTCTGCTGGACAAGGCCAGCGGCAGCAACAATCTGGTGCAGGAGAAGTACATCACCGTGTCCGTGGCCAAGCACAGTATCGAGGAGGCTCGCACCTTTTTCGCCCGCGTGGGAACTGACCTGACCGCTGGCCTCGGTCGTATGGATTCCGGCATACGGGAAATCACCCTCAACGAGCGTCTGCGGCTGTTACACGATTTCTTCCGCGTAGGGCAGGAATCGGCTTTTGCCTTCGACCTGCAAACCGCCCAGCGGCGCGGCCACGATTTCCGCGACGCCATCGCACCGGAGACGCTGCAATTCTTCCATGACCACTACGCCGTGGACGAGCGTGTGGGCCGCACCCTGTTCCTGCGGGAGTATGCCAGCTTCATCAAGGACACCATGATTACCGAGCTGATGGACTACCCCCGGAACATGATGCTGTCCATCGACATTGTGCCGGTGGCCACCGATGAGGCTGTATCGGAGATGCACCGGCGCATCATGGCGGTGGAGAGCGACATCACCCGCTGGCAGCAGCGGCAGAACCACCACAACAATTTCTCCGCCAATATCCCCTATGATCTGGAGCAAATGCGGAAGGAGACGCGGGAGTTCTTAGACGACCTCACCGCCCGCGACCAACGGATGATGTACGCGCTGGTGACGCTGACTCACCTTGCCGACAGCGAGGAGCAGTTGGAGCAGGACACGGAGGCGCTGTCCGCCATCGGGCGTTCCCACGGCTGCCAGTTTGCCACTATGAAGCACCAGCAGGAGGATGCACTGAACACGGTATTGCCCTACGGCCTGCGGCGCATTGACGCTATGCGGACGCTGACCACTGAGAGCACCGCTGTGCTGCTGCCCTTTAAGACCCAGGAGATCATGGACACCGGCGGCCTGTACTACGGCGTCAACGCCGTGTCCCGGAACCTTATTATCTGTAACCGGGACGCGATGCTCAACGGACACGGCCTTTATATGGGTGTGTCCGGCAGCGGCAAGTCCATGATGGCAAAGCAGGAGATCGGCTTCGTGGCACTGAACACCGACCACGATATTATTGTGGTAGACCCTGAGCGGGAATATGGCCCGCTGATCCGAGCCCTGGGCGGCGAGGTCATTACCATTTCCGCCTCCAACGGCAGCTATGTCAACGCGCTGGACATCTCCAAGGAGTATGGTGACGGGCGCAATCCGCTGGTGCTGAAAAGCGAGTTCATCATGTCTCTGTGTGAACAGCTCATGGGCGCAGGCGAGATCGGCGCAAAGGAGAAATCCATCATCGACCGCTGTACCGCCAACATCTACCGCAGCTATATCCGCAAATATGAGGGCGACCCGCCTACGCTGAAGGATCTGTATGACGACCTCCTGCGGCAGAAGGAACCTGCGGCTCATGAGATCGCCCTGGCGCTGGAGCTGTTCACCACCGGGAGTCTCAACATATTCGCCCACCAGACCAATATCGACACCGGCAGCCGCATTACCTGCTACGACATCCAGGACCTGGGCGAGAATCTGAAGCCCATCGGTCTGCTGGTGATGCTGGACAGTATCTTGAATCGCGTCATCCGCAACCGGCAGCGGGGACGGTACACCCATGTTTACATCGACGAAATTTACCTGTTCTTTGCCAGCCCCGGCACGAACAGGAGCGGCATCAACAACTATTCCAGCGAGTTTTTGTATAAGTGCTGGAAGCGGTTCCGCAAGTATTACGCCACCCTCACGGGCATTACGCAGAATGTGGAGGAGTGTCTATTGTCCGATACGGCGCGGTTGATGTTCGCCAACAGCGAGTTTTTGGTGCTGCTGAACCAGGCGCCCACGGACCGGGCGGAGTTGGCCAAGCTGCTGGGGGCCAGTGACGCGCAGATGGACTATGTCAGCGACGCCCCAGCCGGACACGGGCTTATTAAGGTGGGCTCCTGCCTGGTGCCTTTCATCAATGAGCTGCCCCGCGACACGGAGCTATACCGCCTTATGACCACGAAGCCGGGGGAGCAAAATGCGTGAGGTCAAGACCCGCGCCGCCATGGAACAGCCGAAAACGCGGCAGAAGAACGCCATACCCTGCACGGCGGTGCGTATCTTGCAGCGGCACTACGCCCAGCAGAAGCAGGAACGGCAGACCCAGCACCAGCGTCAGCCGGTGGAATACGCCACGGAGCAGGCACAGCAAGGGACGGCGGATACCGCCCGTCTGACTTTCCGCGCCATGCAGCAGCTCCAGCGGAAATACGCCCTGCACAAATACCGTACCCAAAAGGTGCGGCAGCGGCAGGAGACAACGGCGGTGCGGGTGCGACAGCGGGATATGTGGCAGTCAACGGAGCAGACCGCCGCAGCGCAGCACGCTGCCACAGTGCCGCGCCAACCGGCACAAAAACCGCCTGCACCAACCATGACCGCCGCCCAACAGAGGGCAAAGCAACATACCCAACGCGCCGCCCAGCGGCAGATGCTCCAGCAGGCAAAAGCCGCTGCCCGCAAGGCAGGACAGCAGCTGGAGCGGGTGGCCCAGGCGGTGGGCAGAACCGTTCGTTCAGGTTTTGGGGGCATAGCCGCCGCAGGGGGCGGCGTGGTGCTGGTTTTGCTGCTGGCTTTGCCACTGTTGGCTGCGGTGGTGAGCCTGTCCCCGGCGGGGATCGTGGCGGACGGGCGCACGGCGGAGCCTACCGGGGCGGCTTTGGAGGCGTGGGAGCGGCTGCCCGAGGACCTTTCCGTGGAGCGGCGCATGGTGGTGACTTATGCACTGGCTCTGGTGAACCGGGTGGACTACTTTTGGGGCGGCAAGTCGCTGGTGCTGGGCTGGGACGACCGCTGGGGCGAGCCGGCAGAGGTCACAGCCGAGGGCAGCGACACCACCGGTACAGAGCAGCCTTACGGCTTGGACTGCTCCGGCTTCGTGGATTGGGCGTTCTACAACGCCAGCGGCGGCAGCTACATCATCGGGCAGGGTGGCGGCGCGGCGGCGCAGCACGCTAGCTGCACAGACATAGCGTGGGACGAGGTGCAGCCGGGAGATCTGCTGTTCTACCCGGAGGACGAACACGTCGGCATCGCCGCAGGGCGCGACTGGCTGGGCCTCCTGCTGGTGGTGCATTGCGCATCCGGCACCAACGGCGTGACCATCTCCCACCAAACCAGCTTTGAAACGGCGGCAAGGCCGGTGTGGTATGCCGACAAATAGAGGGCAGAGGATCCTGTAGGTTGTTGGCCGAAAAAATATTATTTCACTGTCCTCTTGTTGAAAAGTATTTCACCTGTCTGTATTGAGTTTTTGCACAGTTGGGCTTGCATTTTGGCGGATTGAATGGTATAAAAGAGAAGAAATCTATTTGCATGAAGGAGGTGGCGACATGTCACGCAATTCGGGACCCAATGTATTTCAGCGCGGTGTCATGGCGCTGATCCTGCTATCATTGTTGCGAAGGGAAGATATGTACGGCTATCAGCTGGTGCAGGAAATAGAGCGATGTAGCGGCGGACAGCTGAAAACCCAAGAAGGATCTTTATATCCCGTGCTATATCGGCTACAGGAGCAGGGTTTAATATCTGACCGCAAGGTATTGGTGGGAAAGAGGATGACTCGTGTATACTATCATCTAGAGCCTGCCGGAGAGGATAGGCTAGATGAAATGGCCCAAGAATTTGAATCCATGATGACTGGTGTGTTAGCCATCATTCGAGAGGAGGTACCGTCATGCAACAAAAAAAACGGCAAATCAACCGATATGTCCGAGCCGTCGCCAGTTATCTGCCCTGCACTAGAAAACAAAAAAAGCAGTTATTAACGGTGCTACGCAATGAAGCAGAAGCCTATTGTTCCGAAACCTGTGATGCTGACCTTGAGATGCGTTTTGGGACGCCGCAGCAGGTAGCTGCCGCCTATGTGGATGCCATGAGCACCCAAGAGCTACTGAAGGCCTTGCGTCAGCGCCGACGAGTGCTGACAATTCTGATTGCATCTGTGCTGGCAGCATTGCTGTTTTGGGTTGCTGCCCTTTGCGTCAGCTTGTATGATTATCATCAAGCCTATAATGGGTGGAGCGAAACAATTATCATTGAATAATTGAGAAATGGAGGAGAATCATGAAAAAGAAGATTTCGGCAATACTGGTGGTTGTTGTTTTATTTTTTGCTTTATCACCTCCTCAGGTGTACGCACAGAGTGTTGAGTCGATTCATTACGATGACGGCAGTTATATCCTTATTGAAAAAGAATGCTCTAGCCAAAAAACGAAGGCGCTTGGTTCTAAAAGTGGCAGTAAACAGTATAAATATTATTCGGCGGCTGACGAACTGCAATGGATAGTAACTTTAAGCGCGGACTTCACATTTAATGGTACAACATCATCATGCACATATGTTCGGGAGCCAAAAGTTGAGGTTTATGCTGGGAAGTGGTCTGCAGTTTCAAAATCTGCATCCAAAGTTGGGAATGTAGCAACTGGAAAAGTCGAAATGAAAAAGGGCGGCTTATTTATTTCAAAATCTATTCCCGTTACAGTTACACTTTCCTGTGACAAAAACGGAAATCTAACATAAATTATAGATTACTAGTAGATATCGTTATTGATAACAAGCCACCTAGAAAGCTTTGAATCCAACTAGTAAAAAATCGGGCAATAGACAAAACACCCCCTAATGTAGGATAATTACTACATTAGGGGGTGTCATTATGTTGGAACGCAATTACGCATATATAAATGAATTAGTGCCAACCGCACAAGCAGCAGTAGCCGGAGATTTTTGGGGATGCAAACAAGGAAATCCGGCTGTATTTAGAAATCACAAATACTTTTGCAAAATACTTTTTTTAGAAAAACTTTTTCAACAATATTGACATTATTTTCGCAATGTGCTACAATGAGCATCGTAATAGTCATGACTAAACACTTTGCAACAACCATTGATGAATACAAAACAAAAGAATCAAAAAGGAGTGCTGTGTTCTATGAAAAAAAGAATTTTGCTTTTTGTTTTGACTCTTGCGCTTGCCTGTTCTTGTATTTTGCCTGCATATGCCGCAGAACGCTCTGGTAACGGGTATCATATCCGTGACATTTGGTTTAATGGAAAAAAGTATGAGTCGTCGCTGGTCGCCTCGTATAAAGCTGGACAAGGAGCCGCCTGTACGATAATTGCCTGTCAGGCATATGTGAGATTCACGCAAAAAAGTGTTACAGCATCTTTTGACACAAAAAACTATGGGTATGTCTCTGCCACCGGCGCTTCTCATACACGAAGTTTTAGCAGTGGAAATACATCCATTGAATCACCCTATGCTGTCTGCAGCGTTGGGGCAAGTCAAGTTATTAGCTGCCGCGATATTAGCGGAGGAGCAGTTATCTATGGAGATGGCAATTATCAACTCTATGCCCATATGGTCAACCGCTGATAGCTGATAGAAGTCTTTTGTAAATATCTAAAATGAATTTGCCCGCCTACTGCATATATAATGTGATAGGCGGGCGAATTTCACAATTCGATCGGGGAGGGACTATCCAATGAAACGCTGCATAGTGCCATGGCTTTTTGCGATGCTTCTGCTACTAACCGCCTGTTCTGGATCCGGAGGCTCCGCAGAGGATCCAATCAAAGGTTCAAACCCCACCCCCGCCGCTCAGGGCCACGCCCTGCCCAAGGAGAACCGGAGCGCCGCCGGAACAGGCGCGGTGTTCACCGACGACAACGGCTGGTATATTTGCGCCGCCGGGGCGGTGAGCTACTACGACTATGCCTCCGGCCAGACCATGACCCTGTGCGCCCAGCCGGGCTGCTCCCACAGGGACGCCAGCTGCCAGGCGTGGGTGGGGAACGTCAACAGCTTCGCCGTTTTGGACGGGGTGCTCTACGCCACCCTCGATGACGCGGGCAGCGGCGCGCAACTGGTGCGCAAGGAGCTGTCCGGCGGGAAAGTCACCGTCCTGGAGCAGTGGGACAACACCGACGATCATTTCTACACCGCCACCCTGGGGCTTTTCTCCTGCGGCAAGGCCACCCTGTATGTGCAATGCCGCATCACAGAGCAGCAGGCGGACGGGCGGGTCGATAGCCGAACCGAGGGCAGCTCCCTGCTATACGACCTTGCCGCCGGCAGCTATCGGGAGCTGTCTGTCCCCGGGACGCTGATGGGCTTTTCCGCCCGCTGGGGCGCCGTGGTGGAGGAGCCGAAGGAGCAGTCCCTGCTGAGTGCGGAGGAGTTCGCGGCGCAGTACGGGGAGAACGCCAGCTACGGGCGGTATGTCCACCAAAACACCCAGCGGCGGCTTCTGCTGTGGAATATGGAGAGCGGGGATTATACCGTTGTGGCCGATCATAACAAGGACGGATATCTTATGACCGTCGACCCCATGCAGGTCTACGGCATGGAGCATATCTATCAGTGCGGGGACGAGCTGCGCCTTCTGAACCTGGATAGTGGCGAGAGCCGCACCCTGCTGTCCATGGAGGATATCATCAACTACTGGGTCATGGACAGCAAGGCCTTTATCATCACCGATACGGAAGCGGGCTCTCGGGTTTGGGTGGCCGATCTGCAGGACGGTAAGCCCGTGGAGCTGGTGGGCGCCGCAGACGAACACGGCATGGTCATGAGCCCCTCCCAGGAGGGCGGCTCCTTCTTCCGGGCGTTGGGCGACAACGGCCGATGCGTCATCTCCAAGGAGAATTTCTATGCCGGGCGCTATGAAAGCGCCGTGGCAGTGGGGTGACGGGATGGAGCTGCAATTTCACGATGTCGCCAAGCGATACGGTGCAAAGGAAGCCCTGCGGGGCATCGACCTGACCCTTACGGCGGGGGTATATGGGCTGCTTGGCCCCAACGGCGCGGGCAAAAGCACCCTCATGAACATCCTCACCGGCAATCTCCGCCCCACCCGGGGCCGCGTCACCCTGGACGGGGAGGACACCGTCTCCATGGGGGCGGCCTTCCGCCGCCGACTGGGCTACTGCCCCCAGCAGCAGGCGTTATATCCCGGCTTCACCGGGGAGCAATTTCTCTATTACATGGCGTCCCTCCAGGGCATGAGCCGGGAGGATGCCAGACGGCGCATGGACTGGGCGCTGGCGCGGCTGGATCTCACGGAGGCGGCAGGCCGCCCCATCCGTGGCTGGTCGGGTGGCATGAAGCAGCGGCTGCTTTTGGCACAGTCTCTGCTCCACGACCCGGATATTTTGGTGCTGGACGAGCCAACGGCGGGGCTTGACCCCCGCCAGCGGGTGGCGGTGCGGAACCTCATCGGCGAAATTGCCGGGGAAAAGATCGTGCTGCTGTGTACCCATGTGGTGCAGGATGTGGAATTCATCGCTCGGGAACTGATCTTAATGAACCAAGGGCTTGCCATCCGTCGCGGTTCCCCCCACGCCCTGGAGCAGGAGCTGGAGGGGCAGGTGTGGGAGCTGACCGTGGCGGAGGAGCAGCTCCCCGATGTGGCGCAATACGGCACGGTGTGCGGCGTTTCCCGCCAGCAGGAGGGCATTTTGGTGCGTCTGCTCAGCGCAGCAAAGCCGCCCCTCCCCTGCGCCCCGGCCAGACCCGATCTGGAGGATGTGTACCTTTTCCACTTCGGTGAGGGGGCTACGTTATGAGGGGCGAGCTGCGAAAGATCACGAGCAGCCAACGGCTGTGCCTGCTGCTGGTTTTGGCGGTGCTGTGCAGCGGGGTGCTGTTCGCCCTCCACGCCACCGGCGACAGCGGCGGCTATACCGTGTCCGGTCTGCGCCACGCCATGGCGCAGGAGGATCTCGACGGGTACGAGGAGCGTCTGTGGCAGGAGCTGGAGCAGGTCGCATACACCGGCGCGCGCAGTGAATACGACGCCCTGCGCCGCGAGCTGTACGCCGCCGATGCGGCTCTTGCGCGGGTGCGGCAGGCGGAGGAATATCCGTCCTTTCGGGCAGGCTTGGCGGCAGAATCCCGCCTGAAGCTGCGAATGGGACTGTTTGACGGCTTTGCCGCCCGCTCCTTAGAGCAGGGCGCGCAGGTCTATGAATCCCTGGCGGATGTGACCCCCCGGAGAGAATTCCTGGGGAGCGCGGAGGTACTGCTGTCCTTTCATCTGACGGACGCGCTGGCACTGCTGTTTCCCCTGGCGGCGGGGCTGACCCTGCTGACCCACGAGAGGGCATCGGGGCTTTTGAACCTGACACGTCCCACCCGATTCGGGCGGTCGCGGGTCTACGGGCGAAAGCTGGCCGCCGCCGCGACTCTCTCCACGGTAGGCTTCGTGCTGCTCTATGGCATCAACGCCCTTATAGCGGGGCTGCTGTACGGCTTTGCGGGACTGGACGCCCCGGTGCAGAGCCTGTACGGCTTTGCCGCCTGCCCCTACCGAATGACGGTGGGCGGGCTGCTGGCTCTGTCGGCGGGGATGAAATACCTGTGGCTGCTGTGCTCCACGGCGCTGATCTTCCTGCTGTGCGCCCGCGCGTCCAACGCCGCCGCAGCGGTTGGCTGCGCGGCGGTCTGCGGGGGCATAGCCGCCCTCATGGCGGGCAGCTCCCAATTATGGCTGCGGAATCTCAGCCTGTGGCAGTTGGCGGACGGACAAGCCCTGTGCCGGGAGGCGGTGTATCTGAATTTGCTGGGCAGTCCCTCGGATCGGGTGCTGCTTGGCGCGATATTCCTAGCGGCTCTCGCCGTGATCGCCGGAATCGGCGGCGCGGCGCTGTATGCCCAAACCCCCGGCGGTTCCGGCAAGCGGGTGACCTTTACATGGTCGCTTCCCCGCCCCCGGCACACCTGCCTGGCGGGACACGAGCTGTATAAGGCGCTGATCTCTCGGTGCGGACTGTGGATCTTGCTGGCATTTTTTGCCGTTATCGCCCTGCTATACGGCCGATTCACCCCGGAGCGCAGTGAATTTGAGGTATATTATCGGAACTATTCCGAGTTTTTGTCAGGCGCGCCCAGCCAGGAAAAGGACGACTACCTGGCATCAGAGCAGGCGCGGTTTGACGAGCTGAACGAGCAACTTGTGGAGCTGTGGCGGCGGTATCCCGACTCTGTGATCTTTGACCGGGAGGCGGAGCCGATACGAAATCAGCTCCACGCGGAGGACGCCTTCCACCTGGCGCAGAACCAATACCGCGCCCTGCGGCCGGGGCAGGTGTACCTGTATCAGACCGGCTATCAGCGGCTGTTGGGTGCGGATGCCCTGCGGCAGGATGTTTTGGAGCTGGGCGGCGCGTTTTTGGCCGTTGCCCTGCTGCTGTTCGGCAGCTTCGCCGGGGAACGGGAGAGCGGCGTGGACGCCCTGCTGACGGCCAGCCCCCGCCGAAGGAGCGTGGTGCGGTGGAAATGCGTCATTGCAGGGGGCTATGTCCTGCTGCTGACCCTCGCCCTGTGGCTGCCAGGACTTTTGACGGTGCAGGGAGCCTACGGCTCCCTTGACATGGCCGCTCAGGCCAACAGTGTGCAGTGCCTGTCCGTCCTGTCGGACGGCTGGACGGTGGGCGGCGTGGTGCTGGCGCTGCTGGCCATTCGCCTGCTCCTGCTGGCGGTGGCCGCCGCAGCGGTGATGCTCCTCTCCCGCCGCTGCGCGACTGTTCCGACGCTGCTGCTGTCGGTGCTGCTTTTGCTGCTCCCCGCTGGTACGGCATACGCCTGGATGTGAAAAAACGCGGGTGCGGACAAAATTAACTCCTGTGCCTTTTGAAGAACTTACTAGCAATAGTGCCTTATAGGGTCAGATTAGGTATACCTGAAAATACGGCTTTTCTTGGTATGTCAGCACTTATGTCGTAGTATTTTTGATCGTTCTTAATAGATTATTTATATGAAGAGGACTGCTACCAGCAGTCCTCTTCATTGTTGGTGTGTAGCTTGCGTGAATCAATTCCGCAAGTTATTCCTTTTTGCCTCTGATTGTTTCTTCTTCCTTTTGTAAAATCATGGTAAGCCGAATATGCAGATATGGCAGTCGAACAAACGCCAGCGCAAAAAGCATTTTTGCTCTCTACGCTGGCGTTTGTTTTGCCCTTACTAATGCACAGAGATTATATTCGGTCAATTCTCTCAGATTACTTCCTTATGTGATGTTAGCAAGATAATAGATAATAAGCAAGCACGCCCATACCGGCGAAGCTTTGAGAAAGAAAAAAACGACAAAAACACACAAAACCCGTCGCATTTGCGTAGACCATTGTAGAACGAATACATGACACAAATAGCCATAAATCGTGTAAAATCAGTATGGAAGGAACGAAGAAGCTTACCAAATTCGGCAAGAAGCCCGCCATAACGGCTTGATGGTTGCCTTTCAAAATACACACGACAGGAGGAGTACCAATGCCGTTAGTTTATTATGTTTCGGAACTTGAAAAGAACGTGACTTTGGATGCCGAACGCCTGTTGCGCCTCTTGGGTGTATCCGGAAAGTTGTCGGGATTTTACTTCGCGGTATATATGCTGGAGCAGGTACAGGAAAAGCCTGAGTATGTCTTGCTGATCACGAAGCGGCTCTATAAGCAGACGGCACAGCAGTTCCACACAACGAGCGGCTGCGTGGAGCGAAACCTGCGCACCCTTGTGCAAGCCTGCTGGAGACAACCGGATCACAGCCTGCTTGATCGGATCGCAGGACATCCGCTGTCGCAGCCACCGACAAATACGCAGTTCATTGATATGCTGGCCGCCTACCTTCGCAATAGTGCTTAAATTGCCTCCCCCTGTTTCTGCGGCGGTGGTGCATATCCCCCGCACTGCCGCCGCAGTTTCCTCTTTACGAGTGTGCATCAGCCATCAAACCTTTGGTAGCTGATGCAGGCTGATAAAGAGCCGATATTGCACATTGAAAAGAGCTGCATTTGCGGCGCAAATATAGCAGACAGGTACATTCGTGCCGGTGCGAGCCATGCAGCAGCGTCCGCCATGATCTCCCACATGGGAGGGAGCGAAACAGACGCTGTGCCGAAACAGAGTGGCACTCTGTGGGCCACGACCACCGGCACCCATAATGATACTCCCGCATTGGACGCCCTCAAAGCATCGTGCGGCGCACCCATCAGCATGGGCCGGGGTGAGATTCCCGTGAGGCTGGCAGCCACCAGCCGCCTGTTCTGCTTCAAAGGGAAATGCAAAGCCGCGGAGCCTGCAGACAAGTGCTTGCCTGTATGCTCGACGGCTTTTGGTTAAAGTTGGCAGAATCTGTTCATACTGGTAACGGAGGTGGAGATGCTTGGACAGCAAAAACGAGCAGAAGATCGGTGCAGCGACTTATGTCATCGAGCGCGTCTTTTCCGGTACAAAGACCATCCAGGAAGTGGTAACAGAGGAAATCATTTTCGCGGGAAAACAAACAGTAAATTTTGACCCAAAGGACAGCAGTATGGTATAATGGAGCCGTAAATGAGTGGTTCCGGAAAGGAGGAACAATGAGGAACCACATTCAGCTTGCAGACGCCTATTACCGGCTTTCTGACGAGGAACGGAAGTACGGTGAGTCTGCCAGTATTACCAACCAGCGCACCATCGTGCGGGAGTACTGCGAAAAACACGGAATTACTTTAGTGGAGGAATTTGCCGACGACGGCTACTCCGGCGGCAACTTTGAACGCCCCGGTTTTCGTGCCATGCTGGAACATCTGAAAACCGGTAAGGTCAACACGGTCATTACCAAAGACCTGTCCCGCTTGGGACGTGACATGACGGAATCCAGCCACTACGCAGAACGCTATTTTCCTGAACACGGCATCCGCTATCTGGCACCCGGCAGTAACTTCGATTCCGAGGATGATAACCTGATGGCACCGTTCCAGTTTGCCATGAACGATGTCTACCTGCGGGACACCTCCCGCAAGGTCAAGCAGACGCTGAACACCAAGCGAAATAACGGGAAATATGTTGCCTGCCCACCCTACGGCTACCGCAAGGCGGAGCGTACCACCGACCAGCTTGTACCGGATGAGAATACCGCACCGGTGGTGAAGATGATCTTTGACATGGCTGCATCCGGCCAGTCCTGCCGCAGCATTGCCCTGCGGCTCAATGAGGCTTGTGTCATGCCGCCGCTGAAGTATCGCGTGGAGTGCCGCGATAACTTCACCGAGCGTGGCGCACAGCGGATGTCTGACCTGTGGAACTACACCACCGTAAAGCGCATCCTTCGCAATCGGGTTTATTTGGGGCACACGCTGCTGGGCAAGAGCCGCAAGGTCAGCGTGAAGTCCAAGAAGAAGATCAAGGTGCCGGAGGAAGAGTGGGTATTCACAAAAAACACCCATGAACCCCTGGTGACGCAGGAGAAATTCGATCTGGCCGCCCACTTTATGGGAGAGAACACCAAGGCCAACGGCACAAACCCAGCCTTCCGCCACAGCATTTTCGGCGGCATCGCCTACTGCGCCTGCTGCGGCGCGGCCATGTGCTCCGGCGGGTCCGTCTACAACGGAGAGCGGGAAAAATACTGGTATCTGGTGTGCAACAATCTGACCTCCCGGGCGCAGCACCGGTGTGCGCATGGGGCGCGTATCCGCTACGATGATTTGATGGAGGTGGTGCGCCGTGATCTCAACAAGCTCCTGTCCTTTGACGATGACGGGATCCGTGCCATCACGGAGAGCGCCATCGAGCAGGCCAACGCCTCCCTGGGCGGGGCCGACCCAGCTACGCAGATCGAGAACATCGACAAGCAGACCTTGCGCCTGAAGAAGATGATCGAGCGCTCCTACCGGGACAACATCGCCGGGATGCTCAGTGACGACATCCACGGTGAGATGGTCAAGAAGTTCGGCGCGGAGATCGAGGAGCTGGCCGCCCGGCGCAAAAAGCTGGTGGAAGGCGAGACCACGGCCAAGGAGATACGCAGCGCCTACGGGCTGTTCTTCGACCTTGTCAAGCGGTATACCTGTGTAGAAACGCTGGATAGAAGTATCCTGCACACTTTCATCGACCGCATAGAGATCGGTGAAAAGATATTGCCGGAGGGCAAAAAAGTTGCCGGGCCGCGTACCCCATACCGGCAAAGCATCCGAATTTTCTACCGCTTTATCGGGGAAGTTTCGGGGGACAACCTGCGTGAAATGCAGGCAAATAGAGATCGTGAAGAAGCCGCCTACGCAGCGGGGATGTAAAAATATTTACTTTGAAGAAAAAAGCCTTTACAGATTTGGTGTTTTTACCTCAAAAAATGACATTTTGCGAAAAGTCATTTTTCCAGTGTTTAAGCCAAAAATCGGGGTTTGCAAAAATTCTTTAAGGTGGATACACATCCTCCTCGCTGGCAGCCTCCATCTTGAACTTATCCATGGCGGCACGGGCCTGGGGCACGTTCAGCTTGTTGGTATTCTTGGTAGACATGATTGCGTTCTCCTTTCTTGCGTTTTCAGCGAAAACCGCTGTTCGGGTATCGCAGCCATAGCTTGTGCCGCTGCGTCCGCGAATATGCGCTGTCGGACCTTGGTAAATTTTGCAGCCCGCACTGCGTCATTATAAAATAAAAACAAAAAAACAAAGGGTCAAGGCCCATCCGGGATCGGTTGGCCTTGGCCCTTTGCTTCATTCCCCGAATTCCCGGGTCAGATTCCGGTCCAGCAGCGCCCGCAGCTCCTGCATGGGGTCCGCGCCACAATAGAGAACGCGGTGCACCGCCTGGCAGATGGGCAGCTCCACGCCGTACCGCTGTCCCAGCAGCACCAGCGCCTCCACGGTATAGTATCCCTCCGCCAGGTCCGTATACGTCTCGCCCCGGATGAAGGACTCGCCGAACTGCCGGTTGTGGCTGTACCGGGAGAACACCGTGGCCTCATAGTCCCCCAGGTGGCATAGGCCATAGGCCGACAGCTGGCTGCCGCCCATGGCCTGGATCAGCCGCGCCACCTCCCGGGTGCCCCGGCTCATCAGGGCCCCCTTCAGGCTGGACAGTCCCTTGCCGTCCAGAAAGCCTGCGGCAATGCCCACCACGTTCTTGGCGGCGGCTCCCACCTCGTTGCCGATGAGATCGTCGCCATAGTAAAACCGGATCAGGTCGCTGGAAAACGACTGCACCAGGCGGCGCTTCACGTCCTCCCGGCGGCTGTCGATGACCATGCAGTTGGGGATGCCCCGGTAAAACTCCTGGACGTGGCCGGGCCCCAGCCACACCGCCACGGCGTTGGAGGGGTCCAGATTCTCCTCGGCGATCTGGCTTAGGCGGCGGCCCGTGCCCTGCTCCAGGCCCTTCATGCACAGAACGAAGATCCTGTCCCGGAGGGACAGAGGCTTCAGCTGGTCCATAAGGCCCTGGAGCCCCTGGGAGCCGATGGAGATCACCACCGTTTCCGCCTGCCGGACGCAGGCCAGGTCCGTGGACAGGGCAATGGACTCCGGCAGGGTCAGCAGGTCATTCTGCCGGGTGGCAAGAAACCGCTGCATGTGCCGGGAGCCCGGGCGGCCGTACAGCGTGACCCGGTGGCCGGTGCGGTCCAGATACCAGGCGATCAGCGAGCCCCAGCGCCCGCATCCGATAACGGTGATATGCATAAAAATACCTCCTGTGGCATGATACACTGCTTCTCGTCTATCATGCCACAGGAGCATCCCGTTTGCAAGCTAAAAAAATGCCGTGCGGTTATTTCCGCTTCCGGGCGTAGGCCAGGGTCTGCTTCAGGGCGCTGTCGTGGGGGATACCCGCCAGGTGCAGCTTGTGGGCATAGTCCAGCAGCTCCCGGAACCGGCTGTCCGGCGTCAATCCGGCGGCGATCAGCTCCGCCCCGGTGACCTGGGGCCGGGCCATGATCTCCCGATACAGGGCCAGCCGCTGCCGCAGCCACGGCTCCGTATCCTCCCAGGGCCAGCGGCCCCGGGTGCCCCGGCCGTCCGCCGCGGCCAGCAGGATCAGATCCTCCGGCTCCACGGACCGGTCAAACATCCGGTTGCTGGCCTTCACCGACGCATCGGCTCCCACCAGGGCGTTGGGCTTCATGTGCAGCTCCACCATGTTCAATACATAGGCCGTCACCGCCTTCTCTCCCACGATCCTCCGCAGCAGAGCCTCCGCCAGGGGGACTCCCGCCGTCTCATGGGCATAGGCGTGGATGCGTCCTCGGACCCGCTGTGTGGTGACGGTCTTGCCCAGGTCGTGGGTCAGGGCCGCCAGCATAAAGGCAAAGGGCCGCCGCGCCCGGCTCCGCAGGGCCGCCGCCTGGTCCAGCACCAGCATGGTGTGGTTCCACACGTCGCCCTCCTGATGAAAGCCCGGCTCCTGAGGAACGCCGATCAGGGCCTCCACCTCCGGAAACCAAGGGGACAGCTGTCCCATGTCCCGCAGCGTCTCAAAAAACAGCGAGGGGCGATCCGCCTGCAAAAGCGCCTTGCACAGCTCCCCCTCCACCCGCTCCGGCGGCAGGGCGGCCAGGTCGATATCCCGGCACAGAGCCACGGTTTCCGGGGCCACGGCGAACCGGAACCGGGCCGCGAACTGGGCTCCCCGCAGCACCCGCAGCGGGTCCTCCGGAAACGTCCGGCTGTCCACATGGCGCAGAATACCCCGGCGCAGATCGTCCAGTCCGTGGAAGTGGTCCAGTACCTGCCCCGTCAGCACGTTTTCCATCAGAGCGTTCACGGTGAAATCCCGCCGCCGGGCGGCCTGCTCCGTGCCCAGAAACGGGTCCACGCTGACCTGGAAATCCCGGTGGCCCCGGCCTGTGGCCCGCTCCCGCCGGGGCATGGCAATGTCCAGGCCATAGCCCTTCAGGCCGTAAATACCGAAGCTGGCCCCCATCTCCAGGCGGCCCCCCATACCGTCCAATATCTCCGCCAGCTGCCGGGGGGTGACGCCGTGGACCTCAATGTCCACGTCGGTGTTCTCCCGGCCCAGCAGCCGGTCCCGGACGAAGCCGCCCACATAGTATGCCGCGCCCCCCAGGGACGCCGCCTGCCGGGCAATGGCCCGGGCGGCCTCCATATCCCGGGCCGGGTCCCGCCGGCCTGTCATGCCCGCCGCCGGGCCAGCAGATGATCCAGCCACACCAGCACATAGCCGAAGGCCAGAAACGCCGCCGCCATGCCCAGGAAGATCAGCAGCACCTTGCCCCAGCCCAGGGCGTCCACGTCCATGAAGGCATAGGGATACGGTGAGCCGTTATAGAACCGGAAGCTGCTGACCCGGGCCCGTATCATGGTGTATACAAAGTACGCCGACGGGAAAATGCCCCACAGGAACGGCTCAAACCAGCGGTACCGGCCCTTTTCGTCGAACAGCAGCCAATCCAGCACCGTCAGCAGAGGGGCGGCGGTGTGCAGCAGATGATTGGTGATCAGTTGGGTGGGGCCCATGCTGAAGTCCCCGGCGGCCAGCACCAGGTGGAAGGTGATGCCCGTGATGGCCATGGCCATCACCAGGGCCCCCTTGCACACCGGCAGCCAGGTGCCGCCCCGGCGCAGGGTGTGCACGGCGGCGCCGGTGAAGTACACGGCGCACAGGATGTTGCTCATCAGCGTGAAGTATTGCAGGACGGCCAGGTTCAGCTTCCCGCCGATAAAGCCGCATTGCAGCACCACGCCCACAGCGGCGCACAGGGCAGTAAGGATATGCACGGCCGCCGCTGCGGCCCTGGAACGGATAGGCATCATGAAAAATCTCCTTTTGCGAATGCTGCGGGCCGGAACAGGCAGCGCCCATACCGGCCCGGAATTGTGTGTGCGTTATTGATTCTGGCTCTGCTGCCAGCGCCAGGCGTCCCGGCACATGTCGGCCAGGTCCTTTTCCGCGTGCCAGTGCAGCAGCCGCGCCGCCTTGTCCGTGGCGGCATAGCAGGTGGGCAGATCCCCGGCCCGCCGGGGGCCGATGCGGTAAGGCACCGCCACGCCGTTGACCCGCTGAAACGTCTCCACGATCTCCAGCACGCTGCTGCCCCGGCCGGTGCCCAGGTTGATGGCCTCCCAGCCCGGGCTGGTCCGGGAAAACTCCAGCGCCGCCACATGGCCCCGGGCCAGATCCACCACGTGGATATAGTCCCGGACGCCGGTGCCGTCGGGAGTGGGATAGTCGTTGCCGAACACCGTCAGCTCCGGTCGGATACCGGCGGCGGTCTGGGTGATGTAGGGCATCAGGTTGTTGGGAATGCCGTTGGGCAGCTCCCCGATAAGGCCGCTTTCGTGGGCTCCCACGGGGTTAAAATACCGCAGGCACACGGCGGACAGGGCCGGATCGGCCTTGGCCGCATCCCGCAGGATCTGCTCGATCATCAGCTTGGTCCAGGCATAGGGATTGGTGCAGCCGCCGGTGGGCATATCCTCCCGGCAGGGAGCCGGGGCGTCGCCGTACACCGTGGCCGACGAGCTGAAGATCAGCCGGTGTACCCCGTGGTCCGCCATCACGTCCAGCAGGGCCAGGGTGGTGTCCAGGTTGTTCCGGTAATAGGCCAGGGGCTTCTGCACCGACTCGCCCACGGCCTTGTATCCCGCCAGATGGACGGCGGCGGCAATGGGATGCTCCCGGAACACCCGGTCCAGAGCCGGACGGTCCGCCGCGTCCATGTGATAGAACGCCGGGGCCCGGCCCGTGATCTGCCGGATGCACTCCGGCACGTCCGGGCGGGCATTGGACAGGTCGTCGGCAATGACCACGTTATAGTCCCGCTGCAAAAGCTCCACGGCAATGTGAGAGCCGATGAACCCGGCTCCGCCGGTAAGCAAAACAGTCTCTTTCATGGTGCTTCCTCCCGAATCCTGTGATTTACTGCGGCGTCTGCTGCACCACGCCGGAGAACAGATACACCCCGGTGCCGTCGTACAGGGGAGCCGTCAGGTGCTGGCCCAGGCCGCTGTGGCGATGGGGATAGTACAGGGGAATGGCCCAGCCGTCCTCCACCAGCATCCGCTCCGCGTCCTCCAGATAGGCGTCCCGGACTTCCACCCGGCCCGAGGCCTCCGCTGCCCGCAGCAGCATGACATAGGCGGTGGAGTGGAAGCTGCTGCCGCTCTGCCACCAGGACAGCAGACCGGACGCATCGCCCCGGTCAGCGGTCAGGGTCGTCAGCGCCACGATGTATTCGCCCCGGTTCACAGCCTCCGCCAGCTCCTGGGCCGTGGCGCCGCGCATAACGGCGATGATCCCCAGCTGGTGCTTCCAGGCGTCCCGGACGGCCATGGCGGTATTGGTCGCCGTCTCGTCCGAGGTATCGTACAAAAGGGTGATCTGCCCCACGGCCTTTACGCCGCCTGCCTCCTCCAGCAGGGTCTTGGCCTGCTGGCACAGAGCCTCGTAGTTATCGGGGGCGTTGTCCACCAGGCTGCCGCTCTCCGTGCGGAAATCGCCGCCCATGGTATTGCGCAGGCCCGGGGGCACAATGCCCTCCGCCGCGTCGCAGGACAGGCCCTCCACCAGCGCGCTGCGGTCGATGACCAGACTCAGGGCCCGGCGCAGGGATTCGTTCTCCAGGCTCTCGGCCCGCTGGTTCAGCAGCAGCACCGTGGTCTGGGGATAGGGATCGGAGGTGTCGCCCTCCGGCAGGTTCATGGCAAAGTCCACGTCGCCGTGCTCCACCAGCTCCGCCCGCTTCTGGCCGTCCGTCTCAAACCGGAACTCCAGCACGTCCGGCCCCAGACGGCGGGCGTCATAATACCCGTCGGCGGCCAGGGCCGTCAGTCCCGTTTCCTCCCAGGCGGTGGCCCGATAGGGCCCGTCGGTCAGCAGCGTCTCGGAGTGCAGGGACCAGTCCTTCTGCTCCGCCGCATCGCTGCGCACCGGCATGGTGGCGCTGGCGGCGCACACGTCCGTCAGGAAATAGGCGCACTTATACGACAGCTGCACCACAAAGGTGAAGTCGTCCGGGGCGGACACCTGCAAAAGGCTTCCGTCCTGCTTTTCCCGGGCCTGACTGTACCCCGCCACCATATCCAGCAGCGCCGCGTGAGGCGAGCCCGTGGCCGGATCCGCCAGCCGCTGCCAGGCGTAAACAAAGTCGTGGGCGGTAACGGCCTTGCCGTCGGACCACCGGGCATTCTGCCGCAGGGTAAAGGTATACGTCTCCGTGCCGTCCAGGTTATCCTCCACGGCATAGGACTTGGCCACGGCGGGAGCGGCCTGGATGCTGCCGTTCTCCCCCCGGGAGAGCTTCATCAGATTCTCAAACAAATGGGACACCACCGTGCGCTCGGCGTCGGTGGCCGCCATCGCGGGGTCCAGGGTGGCGGGCGCACTGTCCAGACACACCCGCAGGGTCATGGTGTCCCGCTGCTGTGCGCAGCCGGTCAGGGCCAGCAGGCATACCGCCAGCACCAGGGCCGTCCACCGTATCCGTCGTTTCATAGGGGCCACGCTCCTTACTTGGATTTGTTTTCCGCCGGCGTCACCTGGCCGTCCTCGCCCAGAACGGCGGGGATGATCTGGCTGCGGGTGTTGCGGGCGATATCGTCCAGCCGCATGCGGGACGGGAAGTCCGACAGCAGGGTATATGCCACGCCGTGCTTCCTGGCCCGGCCGGTGCGGCCGATGCGATGGATATAATACTCGTTCTCCTCCGGCACCTCAAAGTTGAACACCGCGTCCACGTCGTCCACGTCGATGCCCCGGCTGGCCACGTCCGTGGCCACGAACACATGAAGCTCCCCGTCCCGGAACCGGGCCATGACCTCCTCCCGCTTGCGCTGGGGAATGTCACCGTGGATGCATTGGGCGTCCAGTCCCCGCAGCTGCAAAAATTTTGTCAGCCGCTCCGTGGAGCCCTTGGTGTTGCAGAAGCAGATGACCCGGTCCAGCTGCTGGGCCCGGATGATGGCGGCAATGGCGTCCACCTTCTTGTCCGACGGCACCTCGATGCGGTATTGCAGGATGTCCGGCTTATTTTCCCGGGTGGCCTGCACGGTGATCTCCTCCGGATCCCGCTGATACACCCAGGAAATGTCCATGACCTCCCGGGAGATGGTGGCGGAGAACATCCCCAGATTCCTCCGGTGGGGGATCTTGTCCAGAATGCGGGTCACGTCGTGGATAAAGCCCATGTCCAGCATCCGGTCCGCCTCGTCCAGCACCACGGTCTGCACCTGACCCAGGGTCACGGTGCGGCGCTTCATGTGGTCGGACAGGCGGCCCGGCGTGGCCACCACGATCTGGGGCCGCCGCTTCAGGGCGTTGATCTGCTTGGCAATGGGCTGTCCGCCGTAGAGGCACACCAGGCGGACCCCCTCATGGCACACGGCGATCTGGCGCATTTCGTCGGTGATCTGCATGGCCAGCTCCCGGGTGGGGGCCAGGATCACCGCCTGCACGTCCTCGCTGTCCGGGTCGATGCGCTCGATGATGGGGATGCCGAAGGCCATGGTCTTGCCGGTGCCGGTGGGGGCCTTGGCGATCACGTCCTTTCCCGCCAGCATGGGGGGGATGCACCCGGCCTGAACGGGGGTGCTGATCTCGTATCCTTTGTTCCGTATGGCGCGCATGGTGGCCTCGGACAGGCCAAAGCTGTCAAAGGGCGCGCCCTGTGTAAATTCCATAGCAGTTTCCTCTTTTTTCTATATAATCAGCCATGTTACATTATAACATACCTGTCAATATGTCCCCATACCGCTCCAGCAGCCACCAGGTGATCCGGGCCGTCAGCCCCCACAGGGGATACGGAAGCCCCTCGTATACCGGCACCTCCATGTGCCCGGCCTGCCAGGGATAGTCCGCCGCCGCGCCCACCTTGTCATAGGGAAAGTCCGCCCCGATCTCCGGCCGCAGGGGGTAGCGGTAGATCGCGGGCGGGTGAGCCCGCAGAAAGGACAGGGGCACCGTGAATGTGTCCCGCACCTCGTCGGGACTGGGGCGCAGAGGCGCCGCCGGATCCAGCTGGGCCAGCACCGGGTACATGAGCCCCTCGGACCGCAGATAAAGAAAGTCCAGGTCCCCCAGAAGCTCGATCCGCTCTGCCGGGATCCCCAGCTCCTCCCGGGTCTCCCGCAGGGCGCACTGCCGGGGCGTCTCTCCGGGCTCCATCCGTCCGCCGGGGAAGCACACCTCCCCGCTGTGGTGGTGCAGCTTCGCCGGGCGCACCTCATACAGAAGGCTCAGCCCCTCCGGCCCCTCCACCAGCGGCACCAGCACGGCAAATTCACCCCGCGCCTGCTGCAAGGACGGCCGGTGCTCTGCCAATTTCCGTCGCAGCGTCTCCTGGTCCATACAAACGCCCCCTTTCCCCCTCACTATACCACGTCCCGGGTCAAAGGAAAAGCAAAACCTAAAAAACAGCCGGAATTCACAAAAAGTTCTTGCAATCGGAAAAATCCGGGGATATAATGTGAAGGTTGAGAGATTTGCTATGCAAAAGCATAGCAAAAAATAGAATGTGCCATTCCCTCGCCCCTTCGGGGCAACCGGGAATGATGCACAAAACTTCATGCACAGAAGAGTTTGCCTGTTTTCGTGGTGCGCCGCACAGTGCATGAATTTTTATACCCAAAAGAAAGGGGTTTTTCCTTTGCAGAACGAAAAACTGAGAAACGTAGCCATTATCGCCCACGTGGACCACGGCAAGACCACCCTGGTGGACCAGATGCTCAAGCAGGGCGGCGTGTACCGCGAGAACCAGGAGACGGTGGAGCGGGTCATGGACTCCAACGATCTGGAGCGTGAGCGGGGCATCACCATCCTGGCCAAGAACACCGCCATCCAGTACGGCGACACCAAGATCAACATTGTGGACACCCCGGGCCATGCCGACTTCGGCGGCGAGGTGGAGCGCATCCTGAAGATGGTCAACGGCGTTATCCTGCTGGTGGACGCCGCCGAGGGCCCCATGCCCCAGACCCGCTTTGTGCTCAGCCGCGCCCTGGAGCTGGGTCACCGGGTCATCGTGGTGGTCAACAAGATCGACCGCCCGGACCAGCGCATTCACGAGGTCATCGACGAGGTGCTGGAGCTGCTGCTGGACCTGGACGCCACCCCGGAGCAGCTGGATTCCCCCATGCTGTTCTGCTCCGCCCGCCAGGGCATCGCCTCCTACTCCCCCGACGTGCCGGGCACGGACCTCAAGCCTCTGTTCGACACCATCCTCAGCTATATCCCCGCTCCCGAAGCGGACCTGGACCAGCCCTTCCAGATGCTGGTCTCCGCCATCGACTATAACGAGTTCGTGGGCCGCATCGCCATCGGCCGGGTGGAGCGCGGCGTCCTGAAGCAGAATCAGGAGATCGCCGTGTGCAACTATCACGACCCCGACGCCCCGGCCAAGAAGGCCAAAGCCGTGTCCATGTACGAGTTCCAGGGCCTGGGCAAGCAGCCCATCACCGAGGCCACCGCCGGCAACATCATCGCCATGTCCGGCATCGGCGACATCACCATCGGCGACACCATCTGCGCCCCCGACTGCGTGGAGCCTCTGCCCTTTGTGAAGATCTCCGCCCCCACCATGGAGATGACCTTCTCCGTCAACGACTCCCCCTTCGCCGGCCGCGAGGGCAAGTTCGTCACCTCCCGCCAGCTGCGGGACCGCCTGTTCCGGGAAACGCTGAAGGACGTGTCCCTGCGGGTCACGGAGCTTGAGGGCGCCACCGATGCCTTCAATGTGGCAGGCCGCGGCGAAATGAGCCTGTCCATCCTCATCGAGACCATGCGCCGGGAGGGCTACGAGTTCCAGGTGTCTCCCCCCCGGGTCCTGTACCGCACCATCGACGGCAAGAAGTGCGAGCCCATTGAGCGTCTGGTGGCCGACGTGCCCAGCGAATGCGTGGGCGCGGTCATCGAGAAGCTGGGCTCCCGCAAGGGCGACCTGATCGAGATGACCCCTGTGGGCAGCCGCATGAAGCTGGAGTTCCTGATTCCCGCCCGGGGCCTGTTCGGCTATCGCAACGAGTTCCTGACGGACACCCGGGGCGAGGGCATCATGGCCTCCGTGTTCGACAGCTACGCCCCCTATAAGGGCGACCTGAACCGCCGGAACACCGGCTCCCTGGTGTCCTTTGAAACCGGCGAGTCCGTCAGCTACGGACTGTTCAACGCCCAGGAGCGGGGCGCCCTGTTCATCGGCCCGGGCGTCAAGGTGTATGAGGGCATGATCGTGGGCGTGTCCCCCAAGCAGGAGGACATCACCGTCAACGTCTGCAAGAAGAAGCAGATGACCAACATGCGGGCCGCCGGTTCCGACGAGGCCCTGCGCCTGGTGCCGCCCCGGAAGCTGAGCCTGGAGCAGTGCCTGGAGTTCCTGGCCGACGACGAGCTGCTGGAGGTCACCCCCGAGAGCCTGCGTATGCGCAAGACCATTCTCAACCACGAAAAGCGCATGAAGGCCACCCACGGCGGCAAGAAAAAGTAAATCATTGATGAGTAAGAAACGGCGTCCGCCTTTGACCAAGGCGGACGCCGTGAGACTGTCAATAAATAGGATTGCCTCTGCCTTCGGAAAGGAAGATAGTTACGAAAGAAACCCATCAGGGGTGTCTTTCGTTTTCAATCATTGCATTTTCAGAACTTTCATGAAAGTTTTGAAAATGCTTTTTCAGCTTGTCAAAAAGGATTTTTGACAAGCTGACGGCGTCCGCCTTTGACCAAGGCGGACGCCGTTTTTGCCCTTTTTTGACAGGCAAAGGGGGGTCCCGCCGGATGGCGGGCCCCCCCTTTTGTTCAGCGCTTACCTGAGAGTTCCGTTTTTCTCAGCTGTTGCGCTTTTTGCGGGACACGATGACCAGCACCACAGCCAGAGCGGCAGCGCACACCAGGACGATGATCCACATGGTGGTGTTGCTCTCGTCGCCGGTCTTGACGCCGGGCTGGGTGGGCTGATAGCCGGGATCGGCTGCGCCGCAGTCGGTGCACTTGCCATCCTTGTAGTGATGGCCGGTGGCGTCGATGACCATGGTCTCCACCTCACCGCAGCCGGTGCAGGTGCGGGTCTTTTCGCCGGGCTCGGTGCAGGTGGGCTGGGTGGTGACGATCCACTCGCCGAAGGTATGCTCATGGGCGGTGCAGACCACGTCGTTGCGGTCGCGGACGCGGATGCGGGGAGCCATGGGGGTGCCGTCGGCCAGGACGAAGGTGTTGTCATAGGAGGCCAGGCCCGTGGCGGAGATCTGGCAGCCCACGGACAGGTTCGCCACATCGTAGGAGGTGGTGATATAGCCGTCGATGAACACGCGGGCGATCTTGCCCTCGCTGTCGCGGACCAGAATGGTCTGGACCAGGCCGTCGGCCATCTCATAGCCGGTGACGTAGCCGTTCAGGGTCACCAGCTGGCCCAGGACGGAGCCGTCGTTGATCTGGGTGGAGGTGACGGCTCTGGGAGTGACGGGAGTGGTCTCACCGATCTTCTCAATGGAGGAAACCTGCAGCTCGTTCTCGCCCTGATAGGTCTCCGTCACGCCGGTGACGCGGACCACGTCGCCGATCTTGAAGTCGCCGGCCACGGGGAAGCAGTTGATGCCGCCGGTCTCATCCTGAACATAGATGCAGTCGAAGAAGGCGGTGGCCTTGTCATAACCGGAGGCGTTGGAGGTCACGATACCCTCAATGGTGTACTTGTGACCGGCCTCGGTCTGGGCCTGGACCGTGGCAATGTCGGTGATCTTCACGGGGTTGATGCGGCCCAGCAGGTTCTCGCAGATCTTGTAGTTGGAGTAGTTCTTCTCGGAGCCGTTGTCACTGATGGTGGCCTGGACCTCGAAGTTGGACATGAAGGCCGCGCCGGACACGATGATCAGACCCTTGCCCTCCAGCTGCTCGCTGGCCATGGCCAGCAGACGGCTGTCGTTTTCGGCATAGGCGTACTTGGGCACGTTGGCGCCGCCCAGGCCGTCCTTATCCACGTCCACGGAATAGGTGGTGGGATGGGTGTACACCACCGGAGTCACCGTAGCGGGCAGGGCAGAAGTGGGGTTGCCGTCTGCATCCACGGCATACACGGAGGCGCCGCCATAGTGGCTGAATACCTCGGTGTACAGGCGGTCATAGGGGTGAGCGGGGTCCACCTCCACGCCGTCGGTCAGGAAGCTCTGACCGTAGGTGTTGAAGTACAGACGCCACTTGTCCACGCCGTCGGCTGCGCTGCGGACATCGTCATAAGTGGCATCGTCCGCAATACGCAGGCTGGAGCCCAGGGCCTGGAGCACCTCGTTCTGGGTGGCGGCCATGTGCTTGATGGCGGGATTGCTCTGGATCACGTCATAGTTCTCGTAGTTGTCGCTCCAGCCGGCTAGGATCACGGTGCCGCCGCCGGCGTTGAAGGCGGTAATGGCCGCCAGCTCCGCGGCGCTGTAGGTCCGGGGATCGGTCTGGGCGTCCGCCAGGCGGCGGGAGGGGGCGGTGAGGATCAGGGCCTTGAACTTGGGATTGGAGCAGGCGGCGATCAGATCGTCGCTGGTCTTCAGCTCCACGGTGCGGACGTTGTACTTGCCCGCCAGGTTGCCGAAGTTGCCCATGGAATCCTTGTAGTTACCGGCCACATACTCGTTGTAGTGGGAGGCGTCGATGCCGATATACACCAGGTCGTCGGCGTTCAGCACGTCCAGGGTAATGTCCTTGGTGAACACATACTCCTTGCCGTCCTGCTCCAGCACCACGGTGGCGGTGACCTTATAGACCCGGGCGGTATCGAAGGAGATATCATAGCTCAGGTCCAGGGTGCCGCTGGCGGGAACGGTGCCCGCGTCGGTGGCGGAGGCCAGCACCTGGCTGCCCACGGCATAGGTGATGGACTTGATCCTGGCGTCGGTGCTCTCGCTGTTGAACAGGGTGGTGGTAACGGTCATCTTCTCGCCGGTGACGGGAGTGGAGGTGCCGCAGGTCACATCGGAGATGCCCAGCTTCAGGGTCTCGCCCACCCACACGGGAGCGGTGACCGCCAGGTCGCCGTCACCCTGGGTGACGCGGATGTAGTAGTAGCTGTAGTCGGGGTCCAGGGTCACGGACAGGTCGCCGGTGGCCAGGACAGCGGGATCGTCCCAGGTATAGGCGGTCTTGCCGGAGTTGACAATGACCTCCACCTTGGAGATGGAATCGCTGGCGTCGGGGTCGTTGACGGTGACGTGGATGTTCAGCTTCTCGGGGACCTCGGTGAGGCTGCTGCCCAGGAGCATGCCGTTGACGGTGTAGCCGATCTCCAGGTTCTTGTCCTCAGTGGCGTACATACGCATGGCGCGCAGCGCGTCGTAGATGCCCTCCTCGGAGAAGTCGTCGGTGAGGATCACGTCGCGGGCGTCGTTGGCGTTGCCCCAGCGGCCCTTGTGGTTATCCTGGTTGTTGGTGGGAGCCAGGTGCCAGCCCTTATCCAGCGCCATGGTGTAGTACTCATAGCTGGGATAATAGCCGCCGGCGCCGATCTGGCCCTCGCCGTTGCCGGCCTCCACCATGTACATGCGGCTGTCGATGACGGGATCCCAGAAGGCGAAGTCACCGAAGGTGCCGAAGGTGTTGCCGGGGTGGTTGAACTGGCTGAGGCTGTCTGCGCCCTCCTGCTGGCTCAGCAGGGCATAGTAGGCGCGCATACCGGCATAGTCGGTCTTGTTGTTCAGGGTGGTGTTGTTGCGGGAGACGATACCGGGGGTATTGAAGGTGTTGATGTGGCCGGGACCGCCGGACCAGGTCATCTCGAAGCCGGCCAGAGCCACCAGGGAGCCGGCGTTGGCCTCGTTGAAGGCGGCCACGGCGGAACGGTAGCTGTTCCAGGTCTCCTGGCTGTAGGGGGTGGCCAGGCTCATGTCATACAGAGCGCCCTCGGGGTTGGCCGCGCCGCTCTTGTCGAAGTAGTTGGAGTGGTCGGTGAAGGCCACAAACTGCACGTTGGCGCTGTCGGGCAGGTTCTTCACATAGCTCAGAGCGGACTCCAGAGAGCCTGCGCCGTCGGAATACTGGGTGTGGCTGTGCAGCTGACCGAAGTACAGCTGATACCGGGACTCACCCACGGTGAAGAACCAGCTGAAGGAAGCGGACTTGCCGTCGGCGCGGGTGACGGTGACGGTAACATTGGTGCGGCCGTCGGTCATGTCGGCGGCGGGGGTGTAGGTGGCCTTGCCGCCGGCACAGACGGCGTTGACCTTCTCCCCGTTGACGGTCATTTCCACGGTGGGATTCTCACCGGCGTTGATGAGCTCAGCGGAGATGACAGGCCGCTTGTCGCTGCCGGTCTGGCTGCCCTTGAGCGGCGTCACGGCGCCGATGGAGGGCTCGTCCACCACGGTGACCACCAGGCTGCCGCTGTAGCTGGCGCCGGAGACATTGGTCACGCGGACGGTGAAGGTCACCTGATCGGACCCGGCCAGCATGGCGGCAGGCACATTGGCGGTGTAATTGCTGCCGTCGGCGGTGTAATCGGTGATGACACCGGCAGACCTGCCGTCCACCAGGATCTCCAGCTTCTGGACCGCCTTCGCATCGTCCACGGTAAAGGTCAGGGTGTAATCCTGGCCCCCCTTCACGGAGTCGGCGGAGGTGAACTTCACGGCGGGATCATTGACGATGCCGCCGTCCAGCTTCACGCTGTCGGCTACGCCATAGAAGAAGAAGGAGTAGATGGTGTAGTCCGTGACGTTGTACATGCTATAGGTCTTATAGCTGTCGCTATAATACTCCAGGAACTGGCTGTACCTGCCGTTGAACTTGGCGGTGCGGCTCTCCAGCTGATAGCCGCCCACGCCGCCGGAGCAGGGCTCCACGGTCCAGTCGGCGTCGTCGCTGGCGGTGAGGGAATAGAAGGCGTTGTTGCCGGTGCCGTTGGAGCACAGGTAGCCGTAGGTCTCGTTGCGGAAGCGATAGTATTCGCCGCTGCGCTCCACGGTGAACACCACGCCGCCGTTGCCGGGAATGGCCTTGCCGTTGGCCACCTGGGCGGAGACGTTGTTGACGGCGGGGCTGTCGGTGTTGTCATTCTGCCCGGCCAGGACGCCCTGGGCATTCTGGTTGAACAGCACCACCTGCGCGCCCTCCTGGGGCAGGCTGCCGGCGGGCTGGTCCGTCTCGTCGCCTACCAGATAGAGCTGCTGGGCAAACAGAGCCTCGTTGCTGCCGATGGTGCCGAAGGCACTCCAGTTGTTCTTCTCGGCATACCACTCCAGATAGCTGCTGCGGCCCACGTTCTGGATATAGACGCAGTTTTCCGTGGCGGCGGGGAGGATGCTCCAGCCGGTGTGGGTCTTATCCAGGGGGGTGCTGGAGTATTTTTCGTCCATAGACAGCTTCTTGCCGTCGGCGGTGGAGAAGGTGTAGCTGCCGTCGGCGTTGACGCCCACGGTCCAGATGTCGGCCTTGGTATAACCGGAGAGCTTGCCATTGGCCAGGGTCACGTCGGTGCCCTTGTTATAGAAGCCGGTGTACTCCGTGGACAGGGCCTTCAGGTTGGCGGGGTTATAGATGACCACCTGGTCACCGTTCTTCAGGGGAGCGGTGGGATCATCAGGCTGACCGGGCTGGTCAGGCTTCTGGGTGTCTGCCACCAGATAAAGCTGCTGGGCGAACAGGGGCTCGTTGCTGCCGATGGTTCCGTAGGAGCTCCAATTGTTCTTCTCGGCGAACCACTCCAGATAGCTGCCGCGGCCCACGTTCTTGATGTAGAAGCAGTCCGCCGTGGCGGCAGCGCTGAGCTCCCAATCCACATTGGCCTTGTCCAGGGGAGTGCTGCTGTAGCTGGTGTCCATGGACAGCTTCTTGCCCTCGGCGGTGGAGAAGGTATAGGCGCCGCTCTCGGTGCGGTTCACGGTCCACAGCTCTGCATCCGTGTAGCCGGTGAGCTTGCCACCGGTCAGCTCCACATCCACGCCCGTGTTATAGAAGCCGTTGTACACGGAGGACAGAGCCTTTTTGTTGGCGGGGTTGAACACCACCACCTTGTCGCCGTTCTGCAGGGTGGTCAGATCGGTGACGATGCCGCTTTCCCGGGCGGGAACGGTGCTGAGCTTATACAGGGCCACGGGCTGCTGATTCTCGCTCTTATAATAGCGGAACCGGGTGCCGTTGGTGGCGGCTGCGTTATACTGCAGCGTGGTGTTGTTGCTGGCGATCTTCACATTACCATCAGCGAAGGTGATGGTGTTGAGCTCCGGAGTGGAGCCGGTGATGATCTTGTTCTTGCCGGACTTGCCGGAAATGTACTTTCCGCTGGCGGACTGCACGGACCAGCCGCCGGTCATGGGCGCGATGGTGAACGCGTACTTGGCGTAATCACCAACGATCTTGCCGTCGGTGATGGTCACGTCCACCTTGTTGCCCTCCTTGTCCAGGGCGGACAGGGAGCCGTCCATGATCAGGCTGCCCTTTTCATAGACGATCAGGTATTGACCGGACCAGTCCTCCTGTGCCTCGGTGACCTTTTCCCAGGTCCCGGACGCAGGCTCTGCCGCGAATACCGACACCGGCAGCAGGGAAACCAGCATGACCAGTGACAGCAGCGCAGACAGAAGTCTGGTGCGAACAGGTGTTTTCATCAAGCTATTACCTCCTTTAATTTCTCCCGGAGCTTCCCGCCCCACAGGTATTTTCATTGTAACATACGCTTCTGTCAGTTTCCAGTTTTATTTGCAGATTTGACACAAATTTTGCTAATATGTGCACAAGGCATGGATGATTGCACAAAGCCCTGCTTGACAAGGGGGGCGCAACTTGCTATGCTGGTGTCACCAATTGCCGAAAGGACCGGTATATATGAAGAAAAAAACGAAGGGGCCCGGCCCTGCCGCCTGGATTCGGGAGAATAAATGGACGTGCATCGTGCTGGCGGCGGCGCTGGCGGTGCTGCTGGCGGCGCGGCTGCTGGCGGCTCCCGTGCCGGTGCAGTCCGACGAGCCAGAGAACCGCGCGGATTACGAAAGCGCCTCCGTGGACCAGATCCTCTCCGATTCCACGGAGAAGGACCCTGCCTCCGACAACGGTTATCGCGGCGAGCAGCTGCTGCTGGTCACCGTCCGCTCCGGCGACTATAAGGGCCAGCAGATGCAGGTATATAACTATGTGGGGCCCCTGTATGGCGGGCCGCTGAAGGTCGGGGACCGGGCCACCATCCTGATCTCCACCTATTCCGACGGCACCGTCAATGCCACGGTGTATGAATTCGACCGTCTGCTGCCCCTTTGCATCGTGCTGGTGCTGTTCATCGCGGCAGCGGTGGCCGTGGGCGGCCGGACGGGGATCAAATCCCTGGTGGCCCTGGCGGTGACGCTGGTGTGCCTGTTCGGCGTGCTGCTGCCGTCCCTGATGAAGGGGGCCAACACGCTGCTGATGACGTTTATCGTCTGCGCCTATGTGGCGGTGGTAAGCCTGACCATCGTAGGCGGCGTCCGGAAAAAGACCGTGTGCGCCATGCTGGGCGCAGTGGCGGGCACCGCCCTGGCCCTGCTGTTCGGCCTGCTGGCCCAGGGACTGACCCGCATCGACGGCCTGCGCATCGACGACGTGGAGCCCCTGCTGCAGCTGCGGCAGACCGGCACGCCCATCGGTCTGCGGGGCCTGCTGGTGGGCGGCATCGTCATCAGCGCCCTAGGCGCGGTGATGGACGTGACCATGGGCATTGCCTCCTCCCTGTCGGAGGTCCACGCCGCCAATCCGGAGCTGTCCCGGAGGGAGCTGTTCCGCTCCGGCATGAACATCGGCCGGGACATGGTGGGCACCATGACCAACACCCTGATCCTGGCGTTTCTGGGCAGCGGCTTTACCCTGATCCTGTACCTGTATTCTCTGGGGCTGTCCCCCCGGCAGCTGCTGAGCTCGGCCTATGTATCCCTGGAGGTGGTCAGCGGCGTAGCCAGCAGTGTGGGCGTGATCCTGTCCATCCCGCTGACGGCGCTGATCACGGCAGAGGTCTTTACCCGGGAGAAGAAATCCGGAAAGAGCGCATAAGCATAGAAGGGTTCCCGCCCCCGACAGGCGGCGGACGGACAAAATTTAAGTTAAATTACAGCTTCGGGGCGTATACTTACCGTATACGCCCCCGGATGCGTTGGGGGAAAACGAAGGGAGGTGCCCGGTGAAGGCGCTGGTAAAGGAATTGCTGCACCTGACGGAGGTGCGGCAGCTGACAGAGGATGTGCGCGGCGGCGTTTCGCCGGTGCTGGTCACCGGCGTGGGACCGGTCCACCGGGCCCAGGTGGAGGCGGCCCTGCACCGGGACAGCGGACGGCCCCTGTGGGTGCTGTGTGCCGACGAACGGGAGGCCCGGCGCCAGGCCGGTGACCTGGCCGTGCTCACCGGGGAGACGCCCCTGGTGCTCCCGGCCCGGGAGCTTCAGTGGCGGCCTATGGAGTCCAGCCGCCAGTGGGAAAACCAGCGGCTGGCGGCCCTGTACCGCCTGGCGGACAGCCCCGTGGTGGTCACTACCCCGGACGCGCTGGTGCAGCGGTGCATCCCGCCCCGGGTTCTGGAGCGGACGGCACTGACCCTGGCCGTGGGCCAGCAGTGGGATCTGAACGCCCTGACCCGGCGGCTGGCCGGAGCCGGATATACCCGCTGCGACCAGGTGGAGGGCCCGGGACAGTTTGCCCTGCGGGGCGGCATCCTGGACGTGTTCTCCCCGGGCATGGAGCAGCCGGTGCGCTGCGAATTTTTCGACGACGAGATCGACTCCCTGGGCATATTTGACGCCGCCACCCAGCGCCGGGTGGAAAACCGCCGGGAGGCGCTGCTGCTTCCGGCGGCGGAGGTATTGCCCGGCTGGGAGGAGCATACGGCGGAGGACGCCGCCGCCCGGCTGGAGGCCGCAGTAAAGCGCCTTGCCCGGAGGCAGGGCACCCAGGCCCTGCGGGACCTGCTGACCGCCGATGCCGCCCTGCTGCGCCAGGGGGTCACCCCCAACGGCGCGGACCGCTGCATGGCGGCGGTGTACCCGGAAAAGACCACCGCCCTGGACTATCTGCCCGCGGATGCTCTGATCTGCGTGGAGGACAGCGGCCGCACAGCGGAGGCCCTGCGGGGCTGGCTGTGGCAGCTGAAGGAGGACGTGTCCGCCGGAATGGAGGCGGGCTTTCTGGCCGGTGAGCTGGCGGATTTTGCCGCCTCGGAGCCGGAGCTGGCCCTGGGGCTGGAAAAGCATCCGGTGGTGCAGCTGGACGGTCTCACCACCGGGCGGCAGCTGCTGCAGCCCCGGGACCTTCTCCAGCTGACGGCCAAGCAGCTGTCCAGCTACGGCGGCTCCCTGGAGCTGGCCTGCACGGACCTGACCCACTATCTCACGTCGGGTTACCGGGTGATGGTGCTGTGCGGCGGCGAGGTCCGGGCCCGGAACCTCCGCCGGATGCTGGCGGACCGGAAAATCCCCGCCGCCGTGGACCTGTCCGGGGAAAAGTCCCCGGAAAAGGGCACGGTGCTCATTGCCGTGGGAGCCCTGTCCGCCGGGTGCGAATATCCGGAGGGGCGGCTGGCGGTGCTGACGGAGGGGCAGCTGACCACGCCCCTGTCCGGCCGGGCCAAAAAGCCCCGGCCCAGGCGGGACAGCAATCAGCAGAAGCTCCAGTCCTACACGGACCTGACCCCCGGGGACCTGGTGGTCCACGCCCATCACGGCATCGGCCGGTTCGTGGCCATGCTGCGCATGCCGGTGGACGGGGTGGAAAAGGACTATATCAAGATCGCCTACGCCGGGCAGGACGTGCTGTACGTTCCGGCCACGTCTCTGGACCTGGTCAGCAAGTACATCGGCCCCGGCGAGGACAACGAGCGCACCAAGCTCAATAAGCTGGGGGGCACCGAGTGGGCCAAGACCACCCGCAAGGCCAAGGCCGCCGCCAAGGATCTGGCCGAGGGCCTGATCCGGCTGTATGCCCAGCGCCAGCGGCTGGCAGGCCATGCCTTCTCGCCGGACAGCCCCTGGCAGCAGGAGTTTGAGGACGCCTTCCCCTACACGGAGACCGACGACCAGCTCCAGGCCATCCGGGACATCAAGGCCGATATGGAGCAGCCCCGGCCCATGGACCGGCTGCTGTGCGGCGACGTGGGCTACGGCAAGACCGAGGTGGCCCTGCGGGCGGTGATGAAGTGCATTCTGGACGGCAAGCAGGCCGCCATTCTGGTGCCCACCACCGTCCTGGCCCAGCAGCACTATGCCACGGCGGTGAACCGGTTCCGGTCCTTCCCGGTGAACATCGAGGTGCTCTCCCGGTTCCGGACCCCCGCCCAGGTGCGGGACATTCTGGCCCGAACCCAGGCGGGAAAGGTGGACCTGCTGATCGGCACCCACAAGCTTCTGCAGAAGGACCTGCAATTTCACGACCTGGGGCTGCTGGTCATCGACGAGGAGCAGCGCTTCGGCGTTACCCACAAGGAAAAGCTCCGGGAGCGGGCCCGGCAGGTGGACACCCTGACCCTGTCCGCCACCCCCATTCCCCGGACTCTGAATATGGCCCTGTCCGGCATCCGGGACATGAGCACCATCGAGGAGCCGCCCCACGACCGCCAGCCGGTGCAGACCTATGTGATGGAGCACGAGTGGCCCGTCATTGCCGAGGCCATCCGCCGGGAGCTGAGCCGGGGCGGCCAGGTATATTACCTGCACAACCGGGTGGAGAACATCGAGTCCACCGCCGGACGCCTGCGGCAGTGGCTGGGGGAGGATGCGGCCATCGGCATTGCCCACGGCAAAATGGCCGAGCGGGAGCTGAGCTCCGTCATGCAGCAGATGGCCGACGGCGAGATCCAGGTGCTGGTGTGCACCACCATCATCGAGACCGGCATCGATATCCCCAACGTCAACACCCTGATCATCGAGGACGCGGACCGGCTGGGCCTGTCCCAGCTGCACCAGATCCGGGGCCGCATCGGCCGCAGCGCCCGCCGGGCGTATGCCTATCTGACCTATCGCCCCGGCAAGGTGCTGACGGAGGTGGCCGGCAAGCGCCTGTCCGCCATCCGGGAGTATGTGGCCTTCGGCTCCGGCTTCCGCATTGCCATGCGGGACCTGGAGATCCGCGGGGCGGGGAACCTGCTGGGCCCGGAGCAGTCCGGCTATCTGATGAGTGTGGGCTACGACATGTATCTGCGGCTGCTGAACGACGCGGTGCTGGAGCAGCAGGGGAGGGGAAAGGACATCCGCCCCGACTGCTCGGCGGACCTGGCCACCTCCGCCCACATTCCGGAGCGGTATGTGCCCTCCGCCCACCAGCGCATGGACCTGTACCGCCGCATGGCGGCCATCCGCACCACGGAGGAGGCGTCGGACCTGGTGGACGAGCTGACGGACCGCTACGGCGACCCGCCCAAGCCGGTGATGGCCCTGCTGGACGTGGCCCTGCTGCGGGCTGCCGCCGCCGAGGTGTTCATCACCGATATCACCCAGAGGGCCGGTGTGGTGGCCTTCACCTTTGACAGCCGCGTGGACGTACCCAGCCTGATGGCCGTGTGCTCCATGCCCGGCTACCGCAATCGCCTGCGTCTGTCCGCCGGGGAGCCTCCCCGGCTCCGGCTGCACCTGGCCCCCGGGGAGGACGCCCTCTCCGCTGCCGGGAAGCTGACGGAGGAGCTGCGGCTGAAAAAAGAAGAGCTGGGCAAAGCTGCCCGGGAAGGAGATAACTTATGAAAAAAGCATGGATCCGTCTGGCCGCCTCGGTGGTCCTGTCCGCACTGCTGGTGGTGGGCATTTCCGCCAGCGGTATCCTTACCAACGGCCACCGCACCGACGGCCTGTTCTATCAGGCCAGCGGCATCCGGCCCGACGCCGAACTGCTGACCGTCAACGGAGAGACCATTGACGCCGAGGAGTATCTGTATTGGCTGGCCTATGACTGCGAGTATCTGGCGTACAACGTTCAGGACCTTGACTTTGACGCGGAGCTGTCCGAGGGGATGACCTACGGGGCCTATGCCAAGCAGGACGCCCTGGAGACCGTGAAGCTGTACGCCGTGGTTCGCCAGTGGGCCAAGCGGGGGAATGTGACCCTGTCCGACGCCGACCGGGAGGCCCTGGAAAACCAGCGCCAGCAGTATATCACCTATTACGGCAGCCAGGAGGCCTACAGCAAGCAGATCCAGGGCATGGGCGTGTCGGAGGCCATGTTCGACGCCATCAGCCGGGGCTATTACCTGTATGCCGGGGTGCGTCAGGCGTTCTGTACCCCCGGCAGCGCTCTGTACCCTGCCCAGGAGGACATTGACGCCCTGGCCCGGCAGAAGGGCTATGCCACCAGTCTGCTGCTGTACTGGCCCCTGGACGGCCAGGATGACGACAACACCCGCCTGGCGGCCGAGAGCTTTGCCCAGCAGCTGCGGGACGCCCAGGACGTTACCGCCGCATATCTGGACCTGGCGGGCCAGCTGGGCATGGAGGACGTGACGGAGGCCGGCGTCACAGCCTCCGCCGGGGACATGGGCGAGACCCTGGCCGCCGCCGTGTCGGCGCTGGAGCCCGGCCAGGTCAGCGATGTCATCGACACCGGCAGCGCCCTGTATGTGGCCGTGGGCAAGGAGCTGGACCAGTCCGCCGTGGTCAATGCCCTGTTTGAAACGCAAATCAAGGCCGCCGTGGCCGACGCAAAGGTGGAATACAACACCCGCCTGTTCAACAAGCTGGACCCCGGCGCCTTTTATACCAGGCTCCAGGAGGCCCGTTCGGCTCTCTCCTGAGGAAAACAGTTTGTTAATTTTTAGTCAAACTAACAAACGAACCGGGTTATTTCCTGTTCAGTCCTACGATTTTTCAGCGCGGAGCAATTCTGGGGGTTGACTATTCGACCGAAAATGACTACGATATAGGTACAGAGTAGAACCCCAAAACCAAATGTAGGAGGAAAATTCCATCATGAAAGATCTGTATGTCGTCAATTGCTGCCGTACCGCTATCGGCTCCTTCGGTGGTTCCCTGAAGAACACCCCCGCCGCCGAGATGGGCGCCGTGGTGGTGAAGGAGGCCCTCAAGCGTGCCAATATCGCCCCCGAAAACGTGGATGAGGTTATGTTCGGCTGCATCCTGACCGCTGCCCAGGGCCAGAACGTTGCCCGCCAGGTGGCCATCAAGGCCGGTATCCCCTATTCCGTTCCCGCTTACACCGTGGGCATGGTCTGCGGCTCCGGCATGAAGTCTGTCATCGAGGGCGCCCGCTCCATCCTGGCCGGCGATTCCGACGTGGTGGTCTGCGGCGGTACCGAGAACATGAGCGCCGCTCCCTTTGCCTCCATGGACGCCCGCTGGGGCGCTCGCATGGGCGACAAGAAGCTGGTGGACACCATGATCAAGGACGGCCTGTGGGACGCCTATAACAACTATCACATGGGCACCACCGCCGAGAACATCAACGATATCTGGGGCATCACCCGCGAGGAGCAGGACGCCTTCGCCGCCGCTTCCCAGCAGAAGACCGAGGCCGCCCAGAAGGCCGGCCGCTTCGACGACGAGATCGTCCCCGTGATGGTCAAGGTCAAGAAGGAAATGGTCCCCTTCGCCAAGGATGAGTATCCCAAGGCCGGCGTCACCAAGGAAGGCATTGCCAAGCTGCGCGGCGCCTTCCCCGTCAGCCCCGAGTCCCCCAATCCCCAGGTGGTGAACACCTTCGAGCCCACCGGCATCCAGGATGCCGCTGACAAGGGCCAGCCCCGCGTCACCGCTGCCAACGCCTCCGGTATCAACGACGGCGCTGCCGCCATCGTGCTGGCTTCCGGCGAGGCTGTGGAGAAGTACGGTCTGAAGCCCATGGCCAAGCTCATCGGCTGGGGCCAGGGCGGCGTGGATCCCAAGATCATGGGCGTGGGCCCCGTGCCCGCTACCCGTCAGGCTCTGAAGAAGGCCGGCCTGACCATCGAGGACATGGACCTGGTGGAGGCCAACGAGGCCTTTGCCGCTCAGTCCATCGCCGTGGCCCGCGAGCTGCACTTTGACATGAGCAAGGTCAACGTCAACGGCGGCGCCATTGCTCTGGGTCACCCCGTGGGTGCCTCCGGCGCCCGGATCATCGTCACCCTGCTGCACGAGATGCAGAAGCGCCCCGAGGTCAAGCGCGGCCTGGCCACTCTGTGCATCGGCGGCGGCATGGGCGTTGCCACCATCTACGAGAAGTGCTGAACAGCCCAGCGGCTTAACGCAAACGAATAAAAATCTCCCCGGCAGCCAGCCTGCCGGGGAGATTTTTTACCCGCTTCGCCTGCATGGCGGCAGCAGCGGGGCCATATACTGGGTGCTGCAGGGCAGTGTGCGCTGGTTATGGACAATGCGGCGCGATACTGTACAACGAACGAGAGACTTATCGGGAGAAAAATGTTGATTTTCCGGGTTGACAGACGAGTCTAAACGTGATAAAGTACACGATACTGGGACGCTGGGCCCTTGTGGGTGACGAAATGCCCCAAATGTTTACAAATTTTTCAAACTTTTTATGATATAATACCCTGGGAAGTGGGTTTGAGGCCCCGCACCTGACAGGAAGGGATGCGCCGGGCCCGACGATGAAAAAAGAATTTTTCCAAGTATCTAAAAAGGTAGTTTCTGCGGTAAAGGAGCGCAGTGTGCTATGTGGATGCCGTCTCTTGATCTGGCGGGGGGCCTGTGGGCCCGGGCGCGCCGGACTTTGTATACATTTTTTTCCCGGCTTAGCCGGTATGCACAGCGGTTCTGGCTGAGCCGCGCGTATTTTCCCGTACTGCTGACGGTGGCGGGGGCGTTTATGGCTGCGGGGCAGCCGGTCTATGGTGTAGTGGCCCTGGGCTGCATCGTCATCTGGCTGCTGGCCGCCTGCCCGGATCTGTTGGCTCCGGTGTGCCCGTTTTTCATGGCGTTTCTCATGTCCACCCAGTGCTACGGGCAGCTGTCGGACTTCTTGCCCTGCGCGGCCCTGGTGCCGCCGCTGGTGCTGGCGCTTCTGTGGCACTTTGCCGTGTGGCCGGTGACGCTTCGCCTGGGCCGCAGCGGCATGGGCCTGGCCCTGGTGTCCATCGCCACCCTGTTGGGCGGCTGCGACGTGATCACCCGGAAGCAGGCCGTGGAGCCTCTGTCCCTGTACTATACCCTGGGCCTGGGGGTGGGGATGCTGGTGCTGTATGTGCTGTTCCGCTCCCACCTGACAGAGAAGCGGACCTATGACCTGCACCGGCGGTTTGCCGGGATTTTCTGCGCCCTGGGCATGTGCATGGCTCTGGCGGTGCTGCTGGCCTATCTGAAGGCGTGGCTGGCAAACGGAGCCGTGGTCGGTGTGCTGTATCTGTCCTATCGGAACTTTGCCACATCCGTTCTGCTGACGGCGCTGCCTATGCCGTTTTATCTGAGCCTGAAGCACCGGGGCCATCTGGTCACCGGCGGGGTGATGGCTCTGGCCCTGGCCCTGACGGGCAGCCGCAGCGCGCTGCTGTTCGGCGCGGTAATCCTGGCCCTGTGCGGCGTGTATCTGATGCGTCACGGCGTCATCAGCCGCCGGTGCCTGACGGCCCTGGCCGTGGCCGCCGGGATCGCTGTTCTGGCGGCGGGCCCCGTGGTGCTGCAATGGGTGCTCCACAGCCGTATGGGCGAGGACATCCAGGACAGCAACTCCGACCGGCTCCAGTTTCTGGCCCGGGCGGTGGATGATTTCCTGCGGCATCCGGTATTCGGCATCGGCCTGTGCAGCACCCGGAACGCCGATGTGTTCAGCGGCGTGGAGGGCAGCATGGTGTTCTACCACAACAGCGTGGCCCAGGTCATGGGCAGTATGGGCCTGGTGGGCATCGTAGCCTACGGACGGCTGCTCCACGACCGCATTGCTCTGCTGCGGGAGGGCGGCCGCGACCCGTTCGTGCAGGCGCTGGCCGTGTCGTATCTGGGCATGGTGCTGATTTCCCTGTGCAATCCCGGCGAGTTCTGCCCCTTCCCCAACGCTGCCATGATGGTGATGCTGTTTGCTCAGGCGGAGGAGGCCGTGGGAGACGTGGCTGTCCCTGTGCGGCAGCTGCTGGTGCGTCATCTGGGCGCTCCCGCAGGGTTCCTGCAGTTTTGAAAACGTAGTTATAATTAAGTAAAATGCGGTGCAGTCCCTTTTCGGAGACTGCACCGCATTTTACTTTACACATTATTCGCCGTTGTCCCGCAGGTATTGCAGCCGCCGGAAGCTGCGCCGGGCCAGCAGAAAGCCCACCACCGCCAGCAGCAGGCAGGCCGCCCCCAGCAGGAAGGTCCGGGCGTCCAGGGCCGCGTTTTCGCACAGGTAGGAGAAGATGCGGTAGGCCCCCATCACCAGCAGGATACCCACCACCAGCAGGGCCACCAGCACGGCCATATCCGTGCACTCGTCGATCCGTTTCATATGCCCCTCCTCAGTCCGTTACCGCCACGTCCAGGCCGAACTCCTCCGGCAGGAACCGGGGGCACACGTTGCCGCTGGTGCAGATGGTGGAGGCGGCCAGCCGGGTGCCGATCTCGCAGGATTCGGCCAGCGTCTTGCCATAGGTCAGGCCGATGGTAGCTCCGGCAAAGAAGGCGTCTCCCGCGCCGGTGGTGTCCTTCACGTCCACCTTGCGCCCGGGGCAGACGCCCCGCTCCCCGGTGCAGTCGGCGTACACCGCTCCCTGGCTCCCCATGGTGACGATCATCCGGGGGATCCGGGCGCTGCGGATCTTCAGGGCCAGGATCTCCTTCAGCTCCCCGGGAGTCTTTTCCGAGTAGTCGTCGGAGAACAGAATGCCCATCTCCTGCTGGTTGCAGACAAAGCAGCTGGTCTGCTGCAAAAAGTCCCGGCGCTCCACGGCGATGCTCATGTTGG
>OLPF01000465.1_pt1 | contig 44177 bp, 36 predicted proteins | sample 1673121 | NCBI WGS metagenome assembly OLPF01 (sample SAMEA3136756, study PRJEB25190) | human gut metagenome
CGGCGGCGGTGGAAGCGGGTACCATAGACCAAGCGCCTAGCGCGCTCGATGGGTTCGGGTGACGATATGTTCCGAACCTGGTCAGGTCCGGGAGGAAGCAGCCATAAGGAGCCTCTGCCGGGCACCCGGATCCATCGAGCGCACGGGCGCTTTTTGTATAAGGAGCGCACTGCCAAGCAGGGAGCACGCCCGCCGGGCAAGGAGCGCGCTGCTAGATAGAGGGTGCACTCGCTAGGCCCTTCCGCGCTCTGCCCCGCTCCGACATGCGTCTCTTAATTCCTTGTTGCACCCACTAGTTCATGCCGTTTCGTTTTGCGAGCTCAACCCGCTTGTCCTATCATGGCTTGAGCAATCCATTGCCCGACCGAAGGCGGTCTATGTTCAAGCTCCTCAAACGCTTCGGTGGCTCGTACCGCGCGAACCTTGTTCTCGGTCCGCTCTGCAAGCTCATCGAAGTCGTGTTCGACCTGTTCACGCCCATCATTGTGGCCTATATGATCGACGCGGGCGTGGGCACGCGCAGCGTGCAGCCCGTACTCACAGGCGGCGGAATCCTTCTCGCGATGGCCGCCGTGGCCATCCTCTTCGCCCTCGCTTGCCAGAAGATGGCCTCGCGCGCGTCGCAGGGCATGGGCACGAGCATCCGCCACAGCCTGTACGAGCACATCAACGCGCTTTCGCATGCTGACCTCGACCGCTTTGGTACGCCTTCGCTCACCACGCGCATCACCAACGACGTCAACCAGGTTCAGCTTGCCATCGCGCTCGGCATACGGCAGCTCATGCGCTGGCCGTTTCTGGCCGTGGGCTCGCTTGTCGCTGCGCTCGCTATCGACGTGCGGCTCGGGCTAATCTTCGTCGTGTCGATGGCCGTGGTGGGCGGTCTCTTCTGGTTTGTCATGAAGGCATGCATTCCGTATTACCGCAGTATGCAGGCAAAGCTCGACCGCATCGCGCTCATCGTGCGCGAGGGGTTGTCGGGCGTTCGCGTGGTGCGCGCCTTTGTTAGAGAGGGGCACGAACGGCGGCGCCTCGCCGATGCAGCCCAAGATCAAGCTGCTACCGCCATTGCGGTCGGCAGGCTCTCCTCGGTGCTCAACCCTGTGACGTTTTTGGTGATGTACCTCGCTGTTTGCGCCATCCTTTGGTCGGGTGGTATCCAGGTGAACATCGGCGAGCTCACGCAGGGTCAGGTCGTGGCCTTTGTGAGTTACATGACCCAGGCGCTGCTTTCTATCGTATACGTGGCGAATCTCGTGGTGGTGTTTACCAAGGCGAGTGCCTCGGCCGCGCGCGTGAACGAGGTGCTCGCGTGCCAGCCGAGCGTGACCGACGAGGGCGCCGAGCCCGTAGAGATGCCGGCGGGGTTGACGGGCGCGGCGGAGCAGGCGGGCGCGTGGCTGCCGGGCGGAGCGGGGCAGGCCCCCACACTTGCCCTGCGCAACGTCTCTTTTGCTTATCCCGGTGCGGCTGTGGACGCCGTGCACGATGCGACGCTCACGCTCATGTCGGGACAGACGCTCGGCGTGATCGGCGGAACGGGGTCGGGCAAGTCGACGCTCGTCTCGCTCATCCCGCGGCTCTACGACGCGACGGAAGGGGCGGTCGAGGTGCTTGGCCGCGATGTGCGCACGTGGCAGCTCAAGCAGCTCAGGCAGGTCGTGGGCATGGTGCCCCAGCAGGCTATGCTCGTTTCGGGAACCATCCGCTCCAACCTCATCTGGCGCGATGCTAAGGCCACGGACGATGATCTTTGGCGTGCTCTCGAGCTTGCGCAGGCGGCGGAGTTCGTTCGCGCGCTGGCCGACGGTCTCGATGCCCCGGTTGAGGCGGGCGGCAAGAATTTCTCCGGCGGCCAGCGCCAGCGCCTTACCATCGCACGAGCGCTCGTTGGGGCGCCTAAGCTGCTGATTCTGGACGACTCGGCGTCCGCGCTCGACTATAAGACCGACGCCGCCCTGCGCGTGGCGCTTGCGTCGTACGGGCGCGACGCTGCTGCATCTGGTGAGCTGCCCCCGGCCGTTGTGGTGGTCTCGCAACGCGTTGCCAGCGTGCGCGCCGCGGACCTCATCTGTGTCATGCGCCGCGGCAACGTGGTGGGGCTCGGCACGCACGACGAGCTTGTTCGTACCTGCGCCATCTACCAAGAGATCTGCGCCTCCCAAGGCGTCGAGGATGAGACAGTTTCACCCGGGATGAGACAGTTTCCCCCGGCACAACTGTCTCATGAGACAGTTTCACCCGGTACAACTGTCTCACGTCATGAGGAGGTGCGCCATGGCTAATCCGTACGGTGCGGTGGGCTCGGTGGCGACGGTTGCCTCGAGTATCTCGGGCGGTGCCGGTGGTGCCTCAGGCGGTCCCGACGCGCCGGGCGGCCGGGACGATTCGCTCAAGAGCACGCTCACTACAGGCCAGGTGCTCGGCCGACTTGTCGGGTGTATTCGTCCACACTTGGGTTCGTTCTTGCTGTCGTTTGCCGCCTCGGCTATCTCGGTCGTGCTCCAGCTCTATGTGCCCATTCTTGTGGGGCGCGGGATCGACTGCATCATCGCGGCGGGCCGGGTGGACTTCAGCGCGCTCACACCCCTCCTCTTGCAGCTCATCGTGGTCATTGTGGGTGCGGCCGCCTTCCAGTGGGTGCAGGGGTACTGTGTGAATCGCCTCGCCTACGAGACCGTGCGCGATTTGCGCACCCAAGCGAACGACAAGCTCAGCCGCATGCCCATCTCGTTCATCGATAGCCATGCGCACGGCGACCTCATGAGCCGTGTGGTCAACGATGCCGATCAAGTTGGCGACGGCTTGCTCCAGGGGCTCACTCAGTTCTTCACCGGGGCGGTAACGATCGCGGGCACGCTCGCGTTCATGCTTTCCATCTCGGTTCCCATGGCTGTGGTCGTGGTGCTCGTGACGCCGCTCTCGGTGCTCGTGGCCTCCGCGATCGCTCGGCTCTCCCATTCGAGCTTCATCGACCAGCAACGCATCCAAGGGCAGCTCGGCGGGTACGTCGAGGAGCTCGTGGGGTGCCAGAAGCTCGTGGACGTGTTCGCCCATGGCGACGAGGTGCTCAAGGGGTTCGACGCCCTCAACCAAGAGCTCTATGTTGCCGGCGAGCGCGCGCAGTTCCTGAGTTCGCTGTCCAATCCGGGGACGCGCGCCGTGAACAACGTGATCTACGCCATCGTAGCGGTCATGGGGTGCGTGTGCGTTATCACTGGTTGGCCCGCCCCGCTCACGGTGGGCGGCGTTCAGACCTTCCTCTCGTATGCCAACCAGTACACGAAGCCGTTTAACGAGATCACCGGCGTAATCACGCAGATTCAGGCCGCCTTCGCCTCGGCGCGGCGCCTCTTCGCGCTCATGGATGCGCCTGAAGAAGAGCCCGATGCGCCGGATGCCGTCGAGCTGGATGAGCCCCGGGGGTCGGTGGAGCTCGCGCACGTGGACTTCTCCTACGTTCCCACCCGCCCGCTTCTGCGGGACATCTGCGTGCACGCTGAGCCTGGCCAGCGGTTCGCCCTGGTGGGACCAACGGGCTGCGGCAAGACGACCCTCATCAACCTGCTGCTTCGCTTCTACGATGTGGATGCTGGTGAAATTCGCGTGGATGGCGCAGATACCGCGCGCATCGCGCGCGATAGCCTCCGGCGCGCCTTCGGCATGGTGCTGCAGGAGTCGTGGCTCTTCGAGGGCACGGTGCACGACAACATCGCGTACGGCAAGCCGGATGCGACGCGCGAGGAGGTCGTCGCGGCTGCGGAGCGAGCGCGAGCCGATTCGTTTATCCGCGCTCTGCCGCAGGGCTACGACACGGTGATCCCCGAAGACGGCGGCACCTTTAGCCAAGGCCAGCGACAGCTGCTGTGCATCGCGCGTGTGATGCTCACCGATCCGGCCATCCTCTTGCTCGACGAGGCGACCTCGAGTATCGACACCCGCACCGAGCTGCAGGTTCAGCGCGCGTTCGACGAGCTCATGGAAGGAAGGACGAGCTTCATCGTTGCGCATCGGTTGAGCACCATTCGCAATGCCGATTGCATTCTGGTAATGCGCGATGGGGAGATTATCGAGCGCGGGACGCACGATGAGCTGCTTGCCGCGGGCGGTGCCTATGCCGAGCTCTATACCTCGCAGTTCACCAACGCTTAAGCGAGGTGGCTCGCTGCGCGACAGCGGTGCCAAGGGAAGCTGTCACGTTGGCGGGGGCGTGACGCGCCAACACCCGGTGTCCGCGCGTCAAATGAATCGTAAATCATAGACACCCGGTGTTCGCGATTCATTTTCGCGCGTGATGAATCGTAGACACCGGGTGTCTGCGTTTCATCCATGTCTGCGCTTCATCTAAAAACTTCTTGCATTGTGTATAGGTGTGTATATACTGTACTTAACGGGTATACACACTATACCCAAACAGGCTTACCGAGACGTCCGGCAAGCCTGTTGCCCGGCGGGGGACGCCCCGTTGGGCGCTGCGGATGTGCGGCGTCGAGGTTTCGCGTTCGCTCATCCAGGTAACGGAAAGGATTCGGATTCGTGGAACTCATCATCTCCAACGCGAGCAGCAAGCCCATCTACGAGCAGATCACGGGCCAAATCAAGGCCATGATCCTCTCTGGAGAGCTTGCCGAGGGCGAACAGCTCCCAAGCATTCGCGCGCTGGCGAACAGCCTGCGAGTGAGCGCCATCACCACGAAGCGCGCCTACGCCGACCTTGAGGCCGATGGCTTCATTGAGACGGTCCAGGGCAAAGGAAGCTTCGTCGCTGGAGGCAATGCGGAGCTCATCCGCGAGGAGCAGCTGCGCCGGGTGGAGGAGCTCATGGGGCAGGCAGTCGATGCCGGCCGCGCCATGGGCCTCTCGAAGACCGAGCTTACCGAGATGTTCACCTTGCAGCTCGAAGACGGGGACTGATGACGGGGTCGAAATGTCAAATACGGTGAGTCAAAACGGGACAGTCCCAATTTGACCGATTTGACACCTCGGTCCCAGGGTCAACCGAAAGGACAGTACGATGACGATTGTCGAAAGCCGGGGGCAGGTCCCGGGTGCCGCGCAGGACGTCCCGCTCATCGAGGCGCGCGGAATCATCAAGCACTATGACGGTTTTTCGCTCGATAACGTAAGCCTCTCTGTGGGCGAGGGCGAGGTCGTTGGCTTCGTTGGCAAGAACGGCGCCGGCAAGTCGACTACCATCAAGGCACTGCTGGGCCTCGTCAAGCTCGATGGAGGCGAGGGATCCATCCTCGGCGTTCCGTCGAACGAGCTCTCCCGCCCCGTGCACGCCGGGACGAAGGAGCGCATCGGTGTGGTTTTCGACACGATTTCCATGCCCGGGCACCTTCGCGTCGCCGATGTGGGGCGCGTATTCTCGCATGCGTACGCCTCATGGAATCCTCGCATGTTCGAGCAGCTTACGCACGATTTCGATCTTACTGCTACCAAGCAGGTGAAGGAGCTCTCGCGCGGCATGGGCATGAAGCTCAGCCTCGCCTGTGCGCTCAGCCACGATGCGCGCGTACTCATCCTAGACGAGGCGACCGCGGGCCTCGACCCCATGGCTCGTGACGAGCTCCTCGACCGATTGCTCGATTTCGTCGCCATGCCTGGGCGCGCCATCCTCATGTCGAGCCACATTACCTCCGACCTCGAGCGTATCGCGGACCGGGTGCTGGGCATCGACGGCGGGCGGATCATCTTCGACCTTGCCAAGGACGAAATCACCGACGAGATGGGTATCGCCCGCTGCCGCGTGGCGGAGTTCGAGCGCATCTGCGCAAGCGGCATCATCTCCGAGGGCCAGCTGCGTTATCGCAAGAACGACTATGGCATCGACCTGCTCGTTCCCGATCGCTTTGTCTTCGCCGAGATCTTCCCCAACGTTCCGTGCGACCGGATGTCCATCGACGACTATCTCTCCCTTACCCTGAAAGGTGGTGTGCGGTAAATGAAGCGCGCGTACCTTATGGAAATGACGATTTTCCGCGATTACATCAAGCAGCTCATGGGCGTTGGCTTTTTCGTCTCGATATTCGTTTCGGCGGGCATGGGTTCGATCGTGGCCGCGCCGGCGATTCTCACCATGATGTTCTTCATGATGGGCTGCATGTCGGCGAGCGCTTACGACGAGCAGAGCAACTGGGGCGCCTTCCGGCTGACCATGCCGGTGAGCCGCCGCGATGTGGTGCTCGGCCGCTACGGCGTCATCGTGACGCTCGGGTTCCTGGGCATGGCGGCGGGCTGGGTGGCCTGCCTGCTCATCCTGGCTTTGGGGAGTGTCGTTGAGCTTCCGTTCGGCTTTTCGGATGCCATCGCGTTTGACGAGGGCATGTTCCTGGGAGCGGTTTTCTCTACCGCGTTTTGCATGGCGCTCGGCTCGCTCATCGCATCGATCGAGACGCCCATCTACTTCAAGTTCGGACAGAACAAGACCACGCAATGGCTGCCCATGATCACCGTGCTGCTCTTCGTGGGGCCCATGCTCATCATCAACGGCACCGGCATCTTGGACAACGGATCGATGAGCTTCGGCAACCTCGCCTCGCTTCTGGGGTTCATCGAGACGCCCGTTGGCGTGGCGACGTGCTTCGCGATCTTCCTCTCGTTTACGGTCGTGGTGCTTGGTATCTCTGCCGCCGTCTCGCTCAAGCTCTACGAAGGGCGCGAGCTGTAGCGCGGGATTGCTGCTCTTGTGGTGCGACCTACTCGGCGATGTGTGGAAAACCTTCCGATTCGAGCCTTGAGCTTTTTGAGCGGTTCTGCGCAGGCCGGATGGGGTAGGGTGATACCGATTCAGAGGCGGCGTAAAGGAGCGGTCATGAAGTGTCTCGTTGTGGTGAACAGCAAGGGCGGGAACACCCGCATGGTGGCAAATGCACTGGTAGATGCATTGGAAAAGGCTGGTTCCGAGGCTGTGTTCGTGGATGATCCGGCCGCCGTGGACCGCGCTTCGGTTGATGCGGCCGAGGCTGTGCTTGCAGGCTTTTGGACCGATAAGGGCGATTGCGCCCCCGAGATGGCGACGTTTTTGGAGCGTTTGTCCGGCAAGCGCGTGTTCCTGTTCGGCACGGCGGGGTTCGGGGGTAGCCCCGAATACTTCGAGCGCATTCTGGGCAACGTTCGCAAGCACCTTTCGGACTCGGTTGAATACCTGGGCGGCGCTATGTGCCAGGGGAAGATGGGCGCGGGCGTGCGCAAGCGCTACGAGGCGATGCTTGCCGAGAATCCCGGCGACGCCCGCATCCAGGCGATGATCGACAACTTCGATGCGGCGCTCGCACATCCGACCGAGGAGGATGTCGCGCGGATCACGGCTGCTGCTCAGCGCGCACTCGGCGCGTGACGCTTGCACCAGGTGAGACACTTGTGCAGGTGAGACACTTGTGCCGGGTGAAACTGTCTCATTCGCGACACCGGTGCCGGGGGATGCTGCCACGCTTGCGGTGCCCCGAGGCGTAATCTGCCGACGCCCCGTCTTTCGCATGGTTCTAGTCCTAGACTTCGTTGATTGCATGGGCTGGTTTTATGGCGCGCGCCTCGCCCCAACGGCCTCACTTCGGCGATAATATACGCACGGAGCTTTCAGCGGAGGGGACATATGGAAGGAATGCATATGGCAGAAACCACGCCGGCTAAGGTCTACTTCACCAATCTGCGCTCGTATGGGCGCGAGAGCCAGCTCGACAAGCTCAAGCGCCTCATTCGCCGTGCGGGCATCGACCAGATCGACTTCGAGAACAAGTTCGTCGCCATCAAGCTGCATTTTGGCGAGCTTGGCAACCTGAGCTTCCTGCGCCCCAACTATGCGCGCGCCGTGGCCGACGTGGTGAAGGAGCTCGGCGGCAAGCCGTTTCTTACGGACTGTAACACGCTCTACGTGGGCAGTCGCAAAAACGCGCTCGAGCACATCGACTGCGCGTACCAAAACGGCTTCACGCCCTATGCGACGGGCTGCCAGGTGATTATCGCCGACGGCCTCAAGGGTACCGACGAAGTGCTCGTTCCGGTGAAGAACGGTGAGTATGTGCAAGAGGCGAAGATCGGCCGCGCGCTCATGGACGCGGATATCGTCATCAGCCTTACGCATTTTAAGGGTCATGAGCAGGCCGGTTTCGGTGGATGCATGAAGAACCTCGGCATGGGCGGCGGCAGTCGTGCCGGCAAGATGGAGCAGCACGCCGCAGGAAAGCCGAGCGTTACCACCGAGCTGTGTGTTGGATGCCGCGCGTGCGAGCGCATCTGCGCGCACGGCGCGATCAGCTTCGAGGGCACGCGCGAGCGCGAGCTGTCTAACGGGTCCACGCGCACGGTGCCCGTTGCATCGATCGATCATGATCGCTGCGTGGGCTGCGGCCGATGCATCGGAGCGTGCAACCAAGACGCCATCGAGCCGGATTACGATGCGGCGGTCGACGTTCTCAACTATAAGATTGCCGAGTACACGCAGGCCATCGTGCAGGACCGCCCGCAGTTCCATATCTCGCTCGCCATGGACATCAGCCCCAACTGCGATTGCCATCCAGAGAACGATACCCCCATCGTGCCTGATCTGGGCATGTTCGCGAGCTTTGATCCCGTGGCGATCGACCAGGCTGCAATCGATATGGCGCTTGCGGCGCCCGCGCTCCCCAATACCGAGCTCACGGACATGCGCGCCAAGCTCGAGGCGGGTGACGGCGTGCCCGAACGCTGCGAGCACGATCACTTCAACATGACGCACCCCGACACCAATTGGCGGAGCATGATTGAGCACGCCGAGAAGATCGGCTTGGGTACGAGCCGCTATGAGCTCATAGAGGTGAAGTAGGCGAAGAAGGGGAGTAGGCGAGGGCCAGACCGTTCGGACATCTCGGCTTATCTGGGGCCGTGCTCCACGTGTGCGCCGGGCGGAGCTGCCCGTCCATCCGGTTCGCCTTCGCGCCTACCTTGTCATCCGCCTGTTCCTCAAAGCGTCGCATAACTCAATGATGGGGCCGAAATTCGGGCTTCGTCGTCGAGTTATGCGACGCTTTTTTGACTATGCTGTACAGAACTGCACAGCAACGTTTGGAGTGCGTCCGCAGCCTTTGGTAGGCCCGCGGTTGGGGTGTGCCGTCAATGCGAGGCGCGGCGTGCATGGGGCAAGGAGGCGACCATGGACATCCCGGTAGTTCTCTCCCATCGAACGGCGGCGCTTATCCGGAGAACGGAGCATTTTGAACGTCTGCGTGCAGCAGCGCGAGCAAACGGCGAGCGCTATGGCGTGGCCCCGTATGTCGAGGAGAGCGATCTGCCCGATATCGGCCTCTCGGCATCCGGTCTCAAGGCATCAGCCATCGTGCAGCGCATCCGGAGCGCGTTATCGACTTGGGGAATCCCCGACCGGGACCTCGTTCAGCTCGACGTGATGGTCCCCTTTGCGGAAGATCGTGTGCGGACGCGCGGCATGGCCTGCCATGCACTCGGCCGTGCGATTGGAGAGAACGACGTGTTCCCGGTGGCGAGAGGCCTCGTGGCGGTGTCGGATGCACTGTGCTTCGCGCAAGCGGGGGCTTGGATGGGCAGCATGGAGCTCATCGAGTGGGCGTATGAACTTTGCGGAGCCTATTTCCTTCCCCTCGATGGAGACTACGCGGAGCGACCTGTGTGCTTGACGTGGGACGAGCTGCGCTGCCAGCTCGAGCGCTATCGGGGCGTGCGAGGCGCCGCACATGCGCTGCGGGCTCTCAACTCGGTGCACGACGGCGCGCGCTCGCCCATGGAGACGGCGCAGGCAATGATGGTTTCCTGCCCAAAATCGATGGGCGGTCTCGGTTATCGCCATATTGTGCTGAATCATCGCGTTGGTGTGCCGCCGGATTATTCCCGGTACACGTCGGCCTCATATTACGAAATCGACCTGTTCGCACCAGTGCGTGGTGTGGGCGTGGAATACGACGGGGATGAACATAGCAAAAAGGCTCGTCGAGGACATGATGCCGAGCGCATGAACGTGCTTTCCCTTATGGGATACGACATCAAGGTACTCACGAGTGTGCAGTTTTCTCGGCAGCTGGATATGCATCGGGCGATGAACGGGATCGCAGCATCGATTGGCATCAAAGTGCCTTCTTCTGCGAAGTTTCAGCAGGCGCAGGAGCAACTCCGCCGCTTTGTCACGCGCAGATGGTGCAACGGGGGTTGACAGTGCGGCGGAGTTGACAGTGCAGCGGAGTTGACGGCGCGCAAGGATACGTCGAAAGCGTCGCATAACTCTGGGGTGAAGCCCGATTTTCGGCCTTACCGTCGAGTTATGCGACGCTTTGTCGGTAATGCTTGCAGGGCGCGGTCTGCCGGAGGAGGGTGTCGAGAGTCTTCCCGAGGGATATGTGCCTCCCGCATTCTGCTATAGTTATGCAGACCCTATCTATGGAGGATGTACCGCCCGTATGGCAGATTCGAGTGACAGTCCCCGGCCGCAGTCGACAACGGCTGCGGCGGAAATCGTTGATGTAGTTGATCCGAGCTCTTCGGCATCGGTGAGTGGCGGCGCGGCGTGTGGTTCTGCAGTGCCTCCAACGGCGCTCCCGGATCCTTGCGCCACGTGTCGCAAGCGTCGTCGGTCGTGCCCCAAGTATGCGCAGGACAACAAGGACGGCTCCTCGGCCGGGCAGCCTCTCTACACGCTCGGCGAAGAGATCGCCAATTCCATCACGCACGGCATTGGCGTGCTGCTTGCCATCGCCGGGCTCGTGTTGCTCATCGTGAAGGCGGCCCTCGGCGGAGCCGATTCAACGCACATCATCTCGGCAATCGTCTTCGGCGTGACGCTCATCCTAGAGTACCTGGCTTCCACGCTCTACCACGCCATCCAGGTGCCCGCGGCCAAGCGCATTTTCCGTATTATCGACCACAGCAGCATCTACCTGCTCATCGCTGGTAGCTATACGCCGTTTTGCCTTATCACGCTCGCGCCGTATGGCGGCATCGTGCTGTTCGTCGTGGTGTGGGCGCTCGCGTTCGCCGGCGTGTCATTCGAGATCATCGGCCGCCAGCGTCAACCTCGTTGGGTGACCATTCTCATCTATCTCATCATGGGCTGGCTCGTGGTGTTCCGTTTGCCACAGCTCTTGCAGGCGCTCGACCCGGTGGCGCTCGCGCTGCTGGTGGTGGGCGGCCTGTGCTACACCATTGGTACGGCCTTCTACCTTATGAAGAAGATTCCCTACATGCACAGCGTGTGGCACCTGTGGGTGCTCGCTGGAAGCATTTTCATCTTTATGGCGGTGATCCTCTTCGTGATCTGACCTTTCCGGCGGCACCTCGCCTCGCCGCACGTCGCGTCGCGCAGCGCGCGCCAGCCGCGTTCAATGTGAGCGCATGGCATATGGCTCCGCACCGGCATCACCGCATTCCGCACCCAACCGAGGAGGTTCGAACTCGTCCCTATGGGCATATTCATTTCCATCGTTGCTACCCTCTTGCTCACGCTGCTCAACGGTTACTTTTCGATGTCCGAGATGGCGCTTACCACCGCTAAGCGCGCTACGCTCGAGCATGACGCCGAGGAGGGCGACAAACGCGCCGCGCGCGCACTCGACCTCGCAACCGACTCCACGGACTTCTTGGCCACCATCCAGGTCGCTATCACGCTCGTTGGCTTCTTCTCCGCAACCGTCTCGTCCAACACGCTTTCCGAGCCGCTTACCGCGTGGGTGGAATCGTTCGATATCGCGCCCCTCGCCGCAGTGGCGCCGGTGGCCTCGCCGATCGTCATCACGCTCATCGTCTCGTATCTTTCCATCGTGATCGGCGAGCTCGTGCCCAAGCGCATCGGTCTTTCGGACGCTGAGGGCATGGCCAAGGCGGTTGCGGGACCCATCGGTACGTTCCGCAAGCTTGCGAAGCCCCTCGTGTGGCTCACGCAGGCAAGCGCGAACGGCATCAGCGCGCTTCTGGGCATCAAGAGCGCCGACGACCGCCAGAACGTCTCGGAGGAAGAGATCAAATACATGGTCTCGGAGCAGGACACCCTGCTCGACGAGGAAAAGCGCATGATTCACGAGATTTTCGACCTGGGCGACGCGGTCGCGCGCGAGGTCATGGTGCCCCGCGTTGACGTGCAGATGGCCGAGGACACCGACACGGTGAACGAGGTCATGGAGCTCATGCGGCGTACGGGCTTCTCGCGCGTGCCGGTGTATCGCGAAGACACCGACAACGTGGTGGGCATCGCGCACATCAAGGATCTTGTGGGCATCGCGCTCGGCGGCAGCGGTAGCGAGCCGGTGGGCGCGCATCTACGCGACGTGACGTTCGTTCCGGACACCAAGGACATCCTCCCGCTCCTTTCCGAGATGCAGACCGCGCACGACCAGATTGTGGTCGTGGTGGACGAGTATGGCGGAACGGCCGGCATCATCACCATCGAGGACATCGTGGAAGAGATCGTCGGCGAGATTGAGGACGAGTTCGACCCCGACAACAAGTACCTCACGCGCCTTTCTCGTCGCGAGTGGCTCGTAGATGGTCGCTTTAGCTGCGATGATGCAGAAGAGCTCGGTTGGCCCATCGAGGAGAGCGATGAGTATGAGACCATCGCCGGCTGGATTATGGATGTCTGCGACGGAGTGCCGGATATTGGCGAGGTATTCGAGGTCGATGGGTACCGTTTCAAGGTTCAGTCTATGCGTGGCCGCCGTATCTCGCTCATTCGCGTGATCGCGCCAGAGGAGCCCGAGCCCGCGGCGGCGGAAGAGGCTGCCGAGGGCAGCGACGCCCCGGAGGATGCCGAAACCGAAGCGTGATAAAACGAACCGGGTTCGTTTTATCACGGTGCGTTCTCTCACCCGATGCACCTGATGCGGTACGATGACAGGAAGAACAACCCGCCGCGCAAGAGACCTGCGGCTGAGGATCGGAGAGCTATGGCGAGCCTGTTCAACATCATGAAGATCACGGTCGATGACACGAAGGCCCGCGCCAGGGTGCTCGTGAACCCTGGTATGCCGCTCATGACCTCGGAAGATATCGAGGCCACGGCGCGCGTGTACTACCTCGCCCCGGCGATCGCGCAGCACGCGTGCTTCGGCGACGCGGGCGAGAAGTTCCAAGACTGCATGGGCGACACGGAGCTCGCGCATCTGCTCGAGCACCTTACCGTCGAGATCATGAACGAGACGGGCCTTGCCGGTGATATTTCCAGCGGCCGTACGCGTTCGGTCGCAGAGGACACGCGGCTCTTTGAGATCGAGCTTTCCTGCCCCGATGACGCGCTGACCATCGGCGCGCTGTCTTCGGCGTCGTTCATGATGGAATGGGCGTTTTTGCATCCAGATGTGACGGCACCGGATTTCGCTGGTACGGTTGAGGCGTTGCGCCAGCTCGTGCTGAGTCTGCGCGGCGAGAGCGAGCCGGATGATGGCGCGGCTGCAGAAGGCATCGAGGCCGAGGCAGAATCCGACGCCGAGCTCGAGGCGGGCGAAGGCCAGCAGGTTGAGGCCGGTGCCGATGCCGCAGGCGCAGAAGAGGATGCATCCTTCGCCGCAGCGCCCGGCGATGCCGTGCAGGATAGCGAAGCGTAACGTTTGCGGATGCCCTGCCGTGCCGCGCGTTCGGTGGGTATAATAGGCGAACACGAAGTCCACGTGACGGAGTCAATAAGAAGGGAAGACACGTATGGGTAAGGCCTTCAGCTTCATCGTCGGCGCCACAATTGGCGCCGCTGCCGGCACCATCATCGGCATTCTCGTCGCCCCGCGTTCCGGCGCCGAGACCCGTGCCATGGCCGCCGATATGGCCAACGACGCTTGGGATAGTGCTCGTGATATGTATGAGCAGGGCAGCGAGCAGGCTCGTGCGGCCGTGAGCGACTTCGGTCCCATGGTCGACGCGAAGACCGATGAGCTGCGCGCCAAGGTCGATCTGGCCCGCGAGCGCATGGATCAGCTTCGCGAGACCCTGAACGACGCCATCGCGGGTGCTACTTCGATGCCCACGGTCGAAGTCGAGGTTGAGGTCGCTCCCGGCGTCGACGCTGACGAGGCTCCCGCCGAGGCGTAATGCGCACCAAGGATTTCCAAGGCGTAAAAATCTACCGCATCCCGCCCGAGGCCAAGCGTACGCGCAAGGACGGTACCCCGCGTGATCCTAAGCGCTTGGGAAAGGTGCGCTTCCCCGTGTTCACTGCCGATGGCAGGAGCGTGGTTGGCTTTATGGTCTCCCCGCCCGACGTGGCGGGGATGATCAAACAGCCCGACCGGTTCGTTGCGCGCGATGCCGTTCGCGTATATGAAGGCGTTATCGCGGTGGACGACGCGAAAGGTTCCTATGATGCCGCCGCTGCCAAGCGTCTAGGCATCGACCTCGACACCTGCATCATCTGGACCGGCATGGACGTGGTGACCGTTCAGGGAACCAAGCTCGGCTATTGCTCGGACGCCGCGTTCAACCCTAAGACGGGCGCGGTCACGAGTTTCACGCTCACGGGCGGTGCGGCAGCCGCCGCGCTGCTCGGCACGATCGAGATGCCCGTGCGCTATCTCAAGGGCTATCGCGATGGCGCGATGATCGTGGATGACGAGGCGGCTACTCTTGAGCTTTCGGGTGGCGCTGCGGCGAAGGCAGGCGAGGCGAGCGCGAAGATCGGCGTGAAGGTCAAGCAGGGGGCCAAGGTTCTTGACGAGAAGGGCTCCGTTGCGGTCGAGAAGGGGTCGCGCGCGCTGGGCAAGCAGCTCGGCAAGACGCGCGGCATGTTCTCGGCGTTCAAGGACGAGTTCAAAAAGGCATCGGGTTCTGCGAGCTCGTCGTCGGCCAAGGGAAAGCGTTCCTCGTAACACCAAATCGGCGGACGCTCGAGAACTCGCGCGTCTGTGCTCATGGGGAGGAAACCATTGCTTAATCACACTACTTCCTACCCGCCCAAGCGACCGCATCCGCGGCGCAATCAGAAAACGATGGGCTATCAGCTGCCCCGTGGCAGGGCGCGCTCTGCGCGCAGGCCGGGGGCAACGTACCTCAACCATTCTCAAGGCTTCGGTAACGCCGGTCATAAGCGCCGAGGTGGCAATTCCGCGCGCGGTCCTCGCCGCACCCAGAACAACAGACGCAACAGCACGCGGCGCACCTATGCCTTCATGATCGTTGGCTGCGCCCTGCTCTTCTTCGTTGCAAGTGTTATCTGGTACCTCAACCGCAGCGTTACGGTAACGCTCAACGGCTCCGAAACCAGTATCCACATCAACGCTACCCTAACCCAGCTCATCGAAAACGAGGGGCTCGACGAGTCATGCGATGCGGGCGACCTGCTTGCCGTAGACGATAGCGTGCTCGAGCGAGGCGGTGGCGACCGCTACGCCGTCACGCTTGATGGCGAGGACGTTGCGATGGATGAGCTCGATTCCGTGCATCTGGCCGGCGGAGAGACGGTCGAGGTCGCCGACGGCGCTGACGTCTACGAGGAGCATGATGTAGAGGCGACCGAAATCGCCCCCACGATCACCGTCGAGGGGACGGGCGCCATCGGCTTCGTGCGCACGTGGGGCATCCCCGGGCGCTCTGAGGTATGGACGGGCAAGCAGTCGGGGATCGTCCAGGACCGCGGCGTGGTGCAAGAGGTTCAGAACTGCGAAGTCGTGTACCGCTCCGTGTCGCCCGATGGCGACGGAAAATACGTTGCGCTCACCTTTGACGAGGGGCCAAGCTCGCATACTCAGGAGATTTTGGACGTGCTTGAGGAGAAGGGCGTGCATGCAACCTTCTTCCTGCAAGGGGAGACGGTCGCGCAAAATCCGTCGGCAGCACGCGCCATAGCCGAGGCGGGCCACGAACTCGGTTCGAATGCCTACACCGACACGCGCCTCAGCGCGCTTTCGGGCGAAGACCTGAGGTCGCAGCTTACGAACGGCTTCGCCGCCATCAAGGACGCGACGGGCACAACGACGAGCCTGCTGCGCGCTCCCTACGCGGCGTTCTCGACCGAAAACTGGGCCGAGAGCATGGACCTTGTGAGCGCGGTGGTGTCGTGGAACATCGACTCCGGCGACTGGCTGCTGCCCGGTGCGGACACCGTGGTGAGCAACGTTACCGGATCGGTTCGCAGCGGCAACATCGTTCTTCTTACCGACAGTGAGGCCACGGGAGCCCAGACGGCCGAGGCACTCGGTACGCTTATCGATCGCTTGCAGGCGGATGGCTTCACCATCGTGACGCTCAGCGAGCTCGTGGCGACGGACGAGGACCTCGCCGAGGAGCTCGATATCTCCAAGGTCTCGATGCCCGAAGACGCTGTGCTGCCCACGGTGCCGGCCGACGATGAGGGGTCTAGCGCGTAGCGTACAGGCGCGGGGCGGTGCGTCGTGAGGGCCTGGCGTATGGCTGCGCCGTGAGTGCGTGGGCAGCGCGCCGTGGTGACCCCGCGTGCGGGCGTTGCGCTGCCTGCGCCACGGGCTTTCGGGCGTTGCGCTGTGGACACGTTGTAGATACTTAATAGAACTGTATAAGCGTTCTTTATTGGTTCCCTTAAGCAATGGTTAATGTTCGCGCGATGTGTCTGCCGCCGCGAGCGCTCCACGCTAGACTTGGTGTGATTGAAGCAGGTAATGCAATGCGTGGCAGGATACGCGATCGAGAAGACGGTCCTTCCGCGCAGCGAGGTTTGATGCCGTTCGGTGCGGGGGTGCCGGGCGGTGGGAGTTTGGGCCATGAGCAAGCACGATCACGTACAGGTGGGAAAAGCGACCAACCTACATTACGGCTCGGGCAAGGGGCATCATGTGCATGCCTCGCATACGGGTGCGGGGCATCGCAGCGGGCAGGCCTCGGGCGCGAGCCATATCGTTTATGCGAACAACGCGAGCCGCCGGTTCTCGGCAACGGAGCGCGCTGGCCATGCCGAGGCTTTCAGGGCGCGTATGAACCGGCCCCGTCGTCCACCGAATATGAAGGCGCTGGCCGTGGTGCTTGCTTGTGTGGTTGTGATTGCTGCGGTGGGCGGATGGTATTTCTGCCTGCGCAGCGTGACCGTGACGGTCAACGGGACAGAGGTTTCGGTGCGGGTGGGAACGCCGCTCAGCACCGTGCTCGAAGATAACGACCAGTTCGGCGCGGTGCCGGGGCGGCTGCTTTCCGTGGGCGGTAACGTGCTTTCTCAGGATGGTGGCAATCCGAGCACGGTAAGCCGGGCCGGTGAGACGCTCACGCCCGATGAGGTCGAGCAAACACGCGTGCAGGAAGGCGACGAGTTCACCGTCTCCAACGGCACCGATGCCGAGGAGCCGTCGAAGGAGAAGACGGTCACCATGGCCCCGGGCATCCAGAAGGAATCCGGCGGCGCGGTGCAGTACGTCTCTCAATGGGGAAAGGCCGGTAAAAAGCGCGTCAAGACGGGCGAGACCTCGGGCGAGACAGTCGATGTCGAGGTGCTCGAGGAGGCCCAGGACATGGTGGTGTCTTCGGTAAACCTGAGCCCCGAGGGCGGCAAGTACGTTGCGCTGACTTTCGATGACGGTCCGAGCAAGTACACGCCTCAGATTCTCGAAATCTTGGAGGAGAAGGACGCGAAGGCAACGTTTTTCAACTTGGGAGCGCAGGCACAGGGCAACCCGGCTGGCTCCAAGGCTATCGTCGACGCAGGCCAAGAGCTAGCGAGCCATACCATGGCGCACCAGAACCTGCCCAAGGCAGACCGCGAGACGCTGCGTTCCGAAATCTCGAACGCCGCTTCTGCGCTCAAGGATGCGTCGGGCAAAGACGTGCAGATGATCCGTGCTCCGTACGGCGCCTTCACGGATGTTGAGTGGGCTCGTTCGGGCGACCTTATCTCGTGCAACGTGCTCTGGAACATCGATACGCTCGACTGGGAGCGTCCGGGTGCGAGCGCCATCGAAGCTGGGGCATTGAAGGGCGTGCACAATGGCTCGATCATCCTCATGCACGATGGCGGCGGTAACCGCGAGCAGACGGTGGAGGCTTTGCCTGGCATTATCGACAGTCTTCGGGCGCAGGGCTATGAGCTGGTAACGGTGAGCGAGCTCATGAAGCTCGATGGCAGCATCCCCGAAGACGTGGTGAACGGTACCGTGAGCATGCCGGAGGACGCCGCTCTGCCCGAGGTATAACGACGTGAATCGCAGACACCGGGTGTCTACGATTCACATTTCGGTTGTAATTACGCGTAGCAGAGGCATCTGCTATAGTAGGTGAGCTGCGCTCCATTGCCGGTGCGAGTCAAACGGCCGAGCGGTGCCTCGCAGCACGAAGATAGGTTACGAGAAAGGCGTCAGGTGAAATCGAAACCTCGACCTCACAGTTGCTGACCCCTGCGGGTGCTCTAAGCGCGCGCAAGGGGTGAGAACCCGGCGTGCTGCCTATGGCGGCGAGCCGCGCACGCATAGCCTCTGCGGCCGGAGCTCTCTGGCTGTCGGGATGAAGGAGCACCATGAACTATCTCTCCGAGATGCTCAAGCTGCCCGTTCTGGATGTGAACGGCAATAAGCTTGGTGTTGTGAACGACCTCGGCATCGCTACGGGCGAGGTCTTCCCCCATGTCACGTCGCTCGCGTTCCAGGGACCGGGCAAGACGCCGTTCATGATTAGCTGGCGTAAGTACGTGGACCATGTGGACGAATCCGGTGTGCATCTCAAGGCGTGCGATACCGACGTTCGCTTCTCCTTCCTGCAGCCCGATGAGCTGCTGCTGGCGCGCGATATCCTCAACAAGCAGATCGTCGATACGCAGGGACTTAAGGTCGTGCGCGTAAACGACCTGAAGCTTTCGAGTTCGGGCGAGAATCAGCTGCGTCTGCTCGGTGCCGAGGTGGGCATGCGGGGCCTGCTGCGCGCGGTGCATCCCACCCTCGAGCACGTGGCGGCGCGCATCGCCCGCGCGGTCGGCAAGCCGCTCGAGGAGCACATCATCGCGTGGTCGTACATGGACCTGCTCGAACGCAGCACCCAGACCATCAAGCTCTCCGTGTCTCATAAGACGCTCGACGAACTGCATCCGGCCGATATCGCCGATATCATCGAACAGCTCGACCCCCGTTTGCGCGGCCAGGTGTTCGCGCAGCTCGATACCGCGCAGGCGGCCGAGGCGATCAGCGAGTTCGACGATGACGAGCTCGTGGCCGAGGTGCTCGAGGGCATGAGCGACCGCGATGCATCGTCCATGCTCGCCCTCATGGACCCCGACGACGCTGCCGACCTCATCGAGGAGCTCGATTACGAGAAGGCCGAGAAGCTCCTGCGGCTCATGGGCGTGAAGGAAGAGCGCGCCATCCGCAACCTTCTGGGGTACGAAGAGCACACCGCGGGCCGTATCATGACGAGCGAATTCGTCGCGCTTCCGGCGACCGAGACCGCGGCGTGCGCTATCGACGCCATTCGCGAGCTCGATGACGATTTCGAAAGCATCTACTACGTGTATACGCTCGATCCGGCGGGCGCGCTCACCGGCGTATTGTCCCTGCGCACCCTGATCGTCGCCGACCGCGACGCTCGGCTTTCGGACCTCGCGTACCGTGACGTGGTGTGGGTCGCGCCCGATGTCGACCAGGAAGACGTTGCAGACGAGATGGCCAAATACGACCTCGTCGCCGTTCCGGTATGCGATGAGAACCGCCATGTGCTCGGTATCGTGACTGTCGATGACGCGCTCGATGTCATCGCCGAGGAGCATGAGGAGGACCTGCAGATTGCCGGCGTGGGGGCGAGCGAGAGCGGTTCGGGCGAGGCACCGCACATGCTTACGTGGTTCGCGCGGCGACAATATTGGGTGCTCGTATGGGCGATTGCCTCGGGCGTTATCGCTGCGGTGCTCGATGCGGCAGGCGGTGCGAGCGCATACGTGATCTACCCCATGTGCGCGATGCCGGTGGTGCTGCTCGCGGCGGACCGTGTGGTGTCGTTCGTGCGCAACTACTTCCTGGAGTATGACGAGCCGGAGGATGGCGGCAAGCCGTATCTGGGCTTTTTCTTGCAGACGGCGGGGCTCGGCGTGGTCCTGGCGGCGCTCATCTACCTTTGCGGCCAGCTCGTGCTCGGTGCGGCGTATCCGGACGAAGTCATCGCGATGGCGAGCGATCCAAGCTTCGCTCCCGCAGTGGGAAGCTCAGGTCAGGTTCCTGCCGAGGTGCTGCAGGTGCAGGCGGTCTCGATAAGCTTTGCCTGCGCGGCAGCCGTGGTGTTCTGCTGCTGCCTGGCCGCAGTTGGCTACCTCAAGCTGCTGTTCTGGCGCGATGAGCGCGACCTCAACACCTCGGGTACCGCGCTCGGTGTCTCTGCGGTTCTTGCGTCTTGCGTGGCGTATTCGGTGGCGGTGACGCTTCTCATGCTGCTCGCGGTGTGCTGGTAGGCGCGCCATGCAGGGGAGGGAACCGGGTAGTAAACTCACGCTCACCGCGGTGCTCGCGGCCATGGGGCCGGGGCTGCTCGCCGCGCTTGCGGGAAACGACGCGGGAGGTATCGCCACCTATTCAAGTGCGGGCGCATCCTTTGGATACGGAACGCTCTGGATACTGCCGGTTATGGCGCTCTTGCTCATCGTGGTGCAAGAGACGGCGGCACGCTGCGGATGCGTGACGGGCAAGGGCTTCGCCTCGCTCATTCGCGAGAAGTTCGGCGTGCGCCTTTCCGCCCTTGCGATGGGAGCGCTTCTGATTGCCAATACCGCGGTGACGATATCTGAATTTGCAGGTATCGCGAGCGGTCTTGCGCTCTTCGGCGTTCCGACGACAATCTCGGTGCCGCTCACGGCGCTTGTGATTTGGCTCATCACCATGAGCGGGAGCTTCGCTCGCATCGAGAAGATCCTGCTCTTGGTGAGCTGCGTGTTCCTAACGTATGTGGTGGCGGCGTTCATGGTGGGGCCGGATTGGGCGTCCGTGGCGCGCGCGACGGTGACGCCGCAGGTCATGGGGGACCCAGACTATGTGTCGCTTCTCGTGGCGACCATTGGTACCACCATCGCGCCGTGGATGATTTTCCTTGCGCAGAACAACGTGGTCGATAAGAACGTGCGCGAAGATGGAATCGTGCTGCAGCGCGTCGATACGGTGTCGGGCTCGGTCATCGCGTGCGCCATCGCGTGGTTCATCATCGTGACGACCGCGACGGTGCTCCATCCCGCGGGCATCGAGGTGGGCGATGCGGCCGATGCAGCGCTTGCGCTCGAGCCCATCGCCGGCCAGTGGTCGACGATTCTCTTTGGCGCCGGTCTTGTGGCCGCGAGTTTCCTGGCTGCTTGCGTTCTGCCGGGCGTGACGTCAAGCGCGATTTGCGAGGCATTTGGATGGGAGCGCGGCGCCGATCGCACGTGGGAAGAGGCTCCGACGTACCGAGGAATCATCACGGGCATCATCATGCTTTCGGCGCTGCTGGTAATCCTTCCTGGGGTTGATCTTTTCGACATCATGATGAGCGCCCAGGTTATCAATGGCGTGCTGCTGCCGGTGCTTCTCGTGTTCCTGGTGTTCATTGCACGCGACGCCCATATCATGGGCGATTACCGGAACGGACGCATATGGAACATCCTCACCGTGGCCACCATCGCGCTCATTACGGTGCTCACGGTGGTGATGTTCGTGTTGCAGGCGTTGGGGTTTTAGCAGCTGTATTCATCCTATGAGCGCCGGAGCTTTAGCGGATGCTGCTCGGCGACTTTCAGGCGCTGGGATTCTCGGGCGAGATTCGGACACTAGCTTTGGCCGCTGGCTTTGTCGGGCGATATTCGGACAGTCAACACGTTTTCGGGCGACATCTGGACGTTCGGAGGACTCTGAGCGTCCAAATGTCGCCCGACAATGCACTGCGCGTCCGATTTACGCCCGGAAGCGCTGCCGGTGTCCGAATCCAGCCCGGCAACGCGCTGCGTGTCCGAAATCCGCCCGTTAATGCTACATCGTCGCATCTCTCCCAAGAATAAAAACGGGCCCGCATCTATCCTGAGAACGTTGCAGAGCCCTCTAATGTCTACCGCGCAGACTTACGATATCTGCTGAGATGGGTCGGTGTATCGCCGATAACCAAGGGGCGGTACAGTAGCATTGTTAGCGTTATTGCATGCAGCACAATATGAGGCGTGTTACGAGAAGCCGGAGGCGATGGTGCAGATAGAGGTCAGTCAAGAGACGTTTGATGTCGAGGTTAACGACCAGCTGGTGGCAGCGAGCTATCGCACGGCAGATGTCGAGCGCGTGCTCCTTTCCTTGCTTGATGAAGCGGCCCGCCTCGAGCGCGAGCGGTCGGCGCGCATGGCTGCTTCGCATCTAGCGGCCTCGGCGTTCGAGGCAGGGAACTCGTCGCGCTCTGCTGCTGGCTCTCATCAACAGCTCTTCTCTAGCAACGCGAAGGAGCCTGACCCAGCCGCTGCGCGGACCATCGTTTTCCTGGCCGCTCCTCCCGGTGCGGGGAAGTCGACGCTGGCGGCGGTGCTTGAGCGGCTCGCGCAGAGCCAGCCCGGTATGCCGCGCGTGCAGGCGGTCGGCATGGACGGGTTTCATCACACGAATACGTATCTCGATCGCCATACGCTTGATTGCCCGGACGGTAAGTCGGTGTCGCTTCGGAGCATCAAGGGAGCTCCGGAGACGTTTGATGTCGAGGGGTTTGCGCGTGCGTTGCATGAGACGCGCGTCTTGAGCGATTCGGTGCGCTGGCCGGCGTATAGCCGCGTGGCGCATGACGTGGTGGCGGATGGCCCCATCGTTAGCGCGCCGATTGTGATTGTTGAGGGTAACTATTTGTTGCTCGATGAGAGCCCGTGGCGAGATCTCGCCGAGCTGTGCGATCTCTCGATATTCGTCGAGGCGGACGAGGCGATGCTTCGCGAGCGGCTTGTTGCGCGCAAGGTGCGCGGCGGTCTCTCGCGCACAGAGGCGGAGCGGTTTTTCGAGCAAAGCGACGTAAAGAACGTGCGGCGCGTCCTAGCACACCGCCGCCCAGCCGATATTACGATGACGCTCGATTCGTCCGGGCGCATGCGGCGACTCGAGGCGACCCCAGCCCTTGCCTTCTTCGATATCGACGGCACGCTGACGTGGGCAAGGGAAGGCGAGGCGGATATCGATGCTGCTCCCACTGATGCCGTGCGACTCGCGCTCGAAAACTTTGTGGCGCGCGGAAACCTCGCCGTGCTCTGCACGGGCCGGCCGCTGTGCAATGTGCCGCCGGCACTCAAGACGTTGCCGTTTGCCGGCATGGTCACGTTGGCGGGCGGGCACGTGGAGCTCGACGGTGAGGTCGTTCGCGATGTTGGAATGCCTTCCGATGTCGTTGGGCTGCTGGTTTCGTGTTGCGAACAAGCGCGCGTTCCGGCGTATTTTGAAAGCTCGAACCGGGGTGTGGTGCTTGCCTGGCCGGGCGTGTTCTCCCTGTTCGATACATTCGGGGAGTTTTCTGAGCGTGTAGGCATCGAGGAACTGCGGGGTGTGCTAGCCGGAATCGATGTGGGCAAAGTGGTGTTTGACAGCGAGCATATTGCGCTTCTGATCACAATGGCGCCCGCTATCACCGAGCGTTGTTCGGTGTGCAACATCGGCGATGGGCTTTATGAGGTGACCGTGCCGGGGATTACCAAGTTCGACGGCATGCGCGCCGTGTGGTCTGCGCTGCGCGAACGCGGCGTGCGAATAGGCACGGTATACGGCTTCGGCGACTCGGAGAACGACGGGAGCATGCTTTCCGCTGTTGATGTAGCCGTGGCCATGGGTAACGCGCTGCCTGCCGTCCGCGCGAGCGCGGACTACGTGACCGAGCCCGTGTGGGACGACGGCGTTGCCACCGCGTTGGAGGCCTTTGGCCTCGTGTAGGGTCGGGAGTGCAGGCCCCCGCGGTGTCCGGATTTCGCCCAACAATGCATGGCGTGTCCAAAAGCCATCCGCAAAGGGTCCGTTCATCCGGCTCGTGCTTAGGCGAAGCCGGGACCGTGCCTTGCGCGTGCCATAATGAGGCAAAGATGCTGCCAGCGGAGCACGAGACGATGGCCGCTGCCGGCGGAGGGCGCGGCGGCTGCGTCGCGGCATGGGAGGTTGGCCATGTGGAAGACGAGCACGAAGGAAGCGCTGAGGATTTCGGCGGATGAGCGCCGCGCGATGATTGTCGACGAGGTGAACGACCGAAGCTCGCTGCAGGTTTCCGATATCTGCGACCGCTTTGGTATCTCGGCGGTTACGGCTCGGGCGGACCTGGCGCAGCTCGAGCGCGCGGGCAAGCTGCGCCGCACACATGGCGGCGCCGTCTCCATCACGCGATCCATTTCCGTTTCCTACCCCGACCAGCGAATGAACCTCAACGTAGAGGCGAAGCGCGCCATCGCTGCGGCGGCTCAACGGTTTATCGACGAAGGGGATTCGCTGTTCATCGATTCGGGGACGACGACGCTGGAGTTTGTTCGCGCGCTGCAAGGCACGTCCCATATCACCATTGTGACGAACGACCTCTCGATCGCGTCCTTCGCCGATGCCAACCTGCCGCATGCCGATATCATGGTGCTGGGCGGGGCGCTTCGCAAAAGCCATCGGTACATCACCGGGCCCATCGCAAGCGGAATTCTCGACAGCCTCTCGCTGGACAAGGCCATCATGGGCACCGAGTCGTTCGACGCGCGGCAGGGGTTCTCGACAGAGTTTATGGGGAATGCAGAGATAAAGCGCGGTATGCTGCGCCATTCAAAGACGCACATCATGCTGATGGATGCCAGCAAGGTACGGCAGCCGAGCTTTATGAGCTTCGCATCGCTAGACGATTTCGACGCAATTGTGATGGACGAAGATCCGGACGGCACGGTGGGCGCAGCCATCGAGGCGGCCCATGCCTCCACGCGGTTGATTTTGAGCCGGTCTTCACGCCAAGTTGGTCACGGGAAGAACGAGCTCGTTGGCAGGTCGGCGGGGCCATGGGGTGCGAGTTCGGCGGGGACTCACTTCGCGTAGTGGACGCGGCTGGCATGCCGGTGCGCGACATGGGGCAGTGCGTGCGGCTGCAGATGACAAGCGTGAACAACGTCGAACATCGAGCGCGCATGGTCTCCGGTGCGGTGACGTGGGTTTATGCTGCGCGGCGCCTGGCACAGGCACGCGAGATTAAGCTGAGCGGCGCCCGCCCCGAGCGCGCGGGTTTAAGCTGAGCGGCGCCCGGCTACGAGGCGTCGCTGTGCGAGCCGAACACCACGGCTCCGGCTTGCTCGCACGTCTTCTGTGCTTGGGCAATCACCGCTTGTACCGTCGTGTCGCGTGTCGCACCCTCAAAATGGAAGGGAAGGTCGTTCTTGACCTCGTTGTTCACGAGCGCGATGTACTCTTGGGCCCCGGTGCTCGAGAGATGCGTGCCGTCGCCGTCGAAAAGATCGTTTCTTCCCTCGCTATAGGCGTACCAGTCGATCACCCGAACGTTTTCGTAGCGCTCGCCGGCGCGCTTGAGGGCGTCGTTGGTCGATTGCACCCATTGGCGCGGGCTGCGCGTGGTGATGAATACGCAGATGCGGTCGGGGCCGACGACCTCCATAAGGCTGTCGATGGCGTCATCGGTCACCGGGCCGTTTGTGCCCAGAGCGAAGACGACGATCCTACCGGCAAGATTCTGCTGCGCATAGTCCGAGAAGATGCCCTTGCCTGCGGCGAATTGGCGGTTCTTCGCCGCGTCAATGTGCCCATGGGTAAAGGTGTTGTTGAAGGTGTCGACGGTGCGAAGCGAAACCGAGTCGCCAATCATAAGGATGTCGTAGGCGTTGTCGGGGAAGCCGTCTTCGTCGGCATCGGTCGCGTCTCCTGCTTGTTGAGCATCGCTGCCTGCGTCCTGCTGCGCAGGCTCTTCTTCCGTGCCGTCTTCGCCGGTCTGCTGGATGAGCTCTGCGCCCTCCTTGCTCAGCGCGGACGTGTTCGGGACGAAGGCGATGCCGCCCACCGCTACGAGTACGATCACGCCTGCTATGGCGGTGGGAACAAGATGGCTCTTCGCGATGGCGGGTATCGTAGCCTTGCCGTCGCGAATCTTGCGTACGGTTGCCCCGAGCACGCCATGGCGGAAGGGCGTCTCGATGAATCGGTAGGATAGCTCGGCTGCTAGGAGCACGATGGCAAGCTGGACAAGATGCATCCACCAAGGCACTGCGGCTATGTTGGAAACGGGGTTCATGAGCGCAAGCAGCGGGTAATGCCACAGGTAGATGCTATACGAGCGCTTGCCCAACCAGACAAGCGGCCCGGCGGAGAGGGCGCGCGCAAGGATGCCGCTGGGCTGGACACTCGCCGCGACGACCGCGAGGCCCAGGATGGAGCACAGGACGGTGCCGCCCCGGTACATGAAGGGCGTGTAACCGTTGCAGGCAACGGTCATGATCACGAGGCCCGCCAAGGCGAGGATACCGATGGCATCGATCGCGCGCGCCGCGTGGTGGGCTGGCGCATTGGCTTGGTTGCTAGCGAGGCGCTGCTGCCCGCCGATTTGCTTGCCAGTAGAGCCCGCCGGTATACCGGCCTTTTCATTGCCGGCGCGCTCCGCCCCGCTAGCTATCCCATCAGCGCCTGAAGCGGAATCCTCGACCCCTTGTCCCTGCGTTTTCGACGTGGCCCTTTGGGGAAGCAGCTTGCCAAGGCCGACGGTTTGCAAGAGCTTGGCCGGGCTCATGGAGCCCTCGGGGATGAACGCCAACCATGCGCCCAGCAGCATGGAGAACGCGCGGGTATCGGTACCGTAATAGACGCGGCTCGGGTCGGCGGCGGGGTCGTAGAGCACCGCCATGGCGACGGCCGATACGGCGGCGAGCGCCACCACAATGCGGCGCATCCACGGGCGCTTGACGCGCAGCTTCAGCATGATGAGCAGGAGCACCGGCCACACGACGTAGAACTGCTCCTCGATAGCGAGCGACCAGAAGTGCGTGAGCGGCGAGGGATCACCGAGTGCGTCGAAATACGAGACATTCTGCGCGATCTGCCACCAGTTGTTGAAGAAGAAAAGCGACGGCAAGATATCGGGCCGCATCTTGGTGAGCATCACGTGGTTGAAGATCGTGCACAGAACGGCAACGACGACAACAAGCGTGATCGTTGCGGGCACAAGGCGCCGCACGCGCCGCACCCAGAACCGCTTGAGGTCGATTCGGTCGGTCTGTTCGAATTCCGCAAGAAGCAGGCGGGTGATGAGGTATCCCGAAAGCACGAAGAAGATCGTGACGCCCAGGAAGCCGCCTTGCGCCCAGGTGAGGTTAAGGTGGTAGAGCACGACGGCGATGACGGCGAGCGTGCGAATGCCGTCGAGGGCGGGGATGTAGCGAGAGCGGCGTTCCGTGTCGGGCGCAAGACGGTCTGCGGGCGCTTGCTCGGCGCTCGGCGTGGGGCGGCCCGCGGCCCGCTTCTCGGCGCCGCGCATGGGGAGGCTCGTCTGCTGCTGCTTACTCATAAGGTAACCTCGTCATATATTCAAAGCCGATGACGGCGTGCGTTCGAAGGGGTTTATATTGTATAGCCTGTTGCACACCCATGGTGCAATGGTCTTCGAGCCCATAGAACGAACGTTGAGGATGGCGCTCTGCTAAGCTTATGCGCATAGCACCTGCTGCTGGGTCCCGCGGGCCGTTTGCCCCGGAGCTCGGGTACGAGGCGGGCAACGTGAGAAAGGAACGCCCTATGGAGGCCTACAAGCAAGAGTTCATCAAGTTCATGGTCGAGTCCAACGTGCTCAAATTCGGTGAGTTCACGCTCAAGAGCGGCCGCAAGTCGCCCTTCTTCATGAATGCGGGCGCCTATGTGACGGGTGAGCAGCTCAAGCGCTTGGGCGAGTATTACGCACGTGCGATTCACGATAACTTCGGCCTGGACTTCGATGTGGTTTTCGGCCCTGCCTATAAGGGCATTCCGCTTTCGGTGGTGACGGCCATCGCGCTCAACGACCTCTATGGCAAGGAGGTAAAGTACTGCTCCGACCGCAAGGAGGTCAAGGACCACGGCGCGGACAAGGGCGGCATGCTCGGCTACGAGCTCAAGGACGGAGACCGCGTGGTCATGGTCGAGGACGTTACCACTTCGGGCAAATCGATCGACGAGACCTACCCCAAGCTCATGGCGGCAGCCGATGTTGAGGTCAAGGGACTCATCGTGAGCCTTAACCGCATGGAGGTCGGCAAGGGCGGGGTCGTGACCGCTCAGCAGGAGATCCAAGAGAAGTACGGCTTCCCGGTGGCGAGCATCGTGAATATGGCCGAGGTCAGCGAGGTGCTCTATAACCACGAGGTCGAGGGGCGCGTGGTGATCGACGACAAGATCAAGGCCGCGCTCGACGCGTATTACGAGCAGTATGGCGTGAAGGCGTAACAGGAGGCTTTGGGAATAATGCGAGCGCGCTTGCGGCGCGCGTGCAACAATTTGCATTCGAAGGCACGCCGTAAGCGTCAATCTTCGGAACGCTTACCGATTGTTCGCCATTGTATTACCCGTAGCAGCGTTGTTTCGTGGTATGTTGCGACTACTGACGACCGAATCCCGCCGGAGGGCCGTACGGGATTCCGATCTGCTAGGGGGCTCACATGAAAAAGAGATTCGCTTTCATCCCGATGCTTGTTGCGTTCGTGTTCGCGCTCGCGCTCAGTGCCTGCGGCGGCGCCTCCGCCGAGGATCTTATCCGTGCGGACCTGGAGAGCTACTTCGGCGATCCGGAGAACGCTGCGGAGGAATTCGCATCGGGTCTTGAGGAATCCGCCGGCGATGAGCTCGACATGCTCGGCATCACCGAGGACGAGTTTACCGAGGCGTATCTCGAGGGGTTCGCGTACGAGATCGGCGAGATCACCGTTGACGGCGACACCGCGACGGCAGAGGTCACGCTGACCATCAAGTCGTTCGGCGACATCATGACCACGTTCCAGAGCGACTTCACCGATTGGGCATATAGCCTCGATCCTTCGACCATCACCAGCGAGGACGACCTCTACAAGCAGGGTGGCCAGATGCTGCTCGACGCCACGCGCAACGCCGAGGCCAAGGAGAACACCTACGAGGTCACGTATACGCGCAATTCCGATGGCGATTGGGAGATGGACGCGGCGTCCGAGAGCGAGCTCACGAACGCCGTTATCTCGTAGCCGCTTCGCACATATGGATATCTGTACGCCCCGTGTATGCGGGGCGTACTTGAAAAGATAAGGTAGGGAGACGAGAGCCTATGTTTTGCACGAACTGCGGCCACGAAATCGCGGAAGGGTCGGCCTTCTGCACGAATTGCGGAAAGCCGGTCGCTCAGGCGTCCCCGGCGCCAGCCCCGGCTCCTGCTGAGTCTTCGGTTTCCGAGCAGCCGGAGCCGATAGCGCCTCAAGCCGAGCCGCCTATCCCGCCCGTTCCGCCTGCTGAGCCACCCGTGCCTCAAGCTGAGGCGCCCGCCCCAGAGCCCTCCAAGCCTGCGGCGGTTGCCCCGCAGGATGGCCCAGCGGTAGACGATATGCCGACGACCTGCTTGGCGGCAGATGATGGCGCTGGCGAGGCTCCCGCCGCTGCGCCCATGCCTGAGCCCGTGCCCGCTCCCTCTGAGCCGGCGCCTGAAGCTCCGGCGCCATTCCAGCCCGAGCCCCCGGCAGCGCCTCCCGTTGACAATTCGCCGCAGGTGGAACCGGCCTCTTCGCCGGATGCGGCTGCGACCCAGCAGGTTCCAGCGTGGCAGCAGGGGGCCTCGGATGTTCAGCCACAGCCTGTTCCGTGGTCGGCGCAGCAGCCGGATGCAGCGGTGCCGGGAGTTTCCGCCGGTGAGACGCAGGTTTCACCGGGGCCGGCTCCCGCTTCGGGCGCCATGCCCGGTCCCGTGCCGGGGCCAGCGGATGCTCAGGCCGGCGCTCCTGCGGCAGAAGCTGCCCCCGCGCCCGATCTGTTCAACGATCAGCCGAAGAAGAAGCGCTCTACGGGCAAGACGGTGGGGATCGTGGCTGCTGTGCTCGCCGTTGTCGCGGTACTCTGCGTGGCGGGGTACTTTGTCTACACGACGTTCTTCTCAACGAGCCCGGAAGAAATCATCGCCGCGGATCTTGAGGAACATCTGAGCTTCTATGAGGATCCCGAGACAGGCGAGGGCGATCGCCTGCTCTCCGAGGCCGATAGCGTCCTTTCCGGCCTGGGTGCTTACTGCTATCCGGATGACGAGGCATATACCTCGTGGCTCGACGAAACGTCCTTCGAGGTCGGCGACATTACCATCGCCGAAGATGGCGAGACCGCGACGGCAACCGCGACCATCACCCACATGCCGCTCATCTCGTATGTCGAGGAGTACATGGGCGAGACCGACGACGCCGGCGAAGAGCAGGAGTCTGAGCTCTCGGTGACCTACCAGCGCAGTGGCTCGGAGTGGTCGGTCGATAGCATCGATCTCCAGCAGGCCGTCTTCGACGCGTACCTTCCCACCGACGAGGAGCTCATCCTCTCGGATGTGTACTGGTACTTCGGTGACGTTGACTCCATCAACGACGAGTTCATCTTGGGCCTCGAGGCGGGCGCGGGCAGCGATCTCGACCAGCTGGGCATCACTGCCGAGGAGTTCGCAGAGGCGTTCCTTGACGGCTTCAACTACGAGGTCGGTGACGTTACGGTGGACGGCGACGTTGCCACGGTGGATGTGACCATCACGTCGAAGTCGATGGACGAGATTAGCACCGAATTCCAGAATAGGTTTACCGAGTGGGCGAGCACGGTTGACCCGTCGACCATCACGAGCGAGGACGACCTCTACAAGCAGGGCGGCCAGATCTTCCTTGAGGTGACGCGTGAGGCTGAGGCAGCAGAGCGCCAGGTTGAGCTCACGTTTACGCAGGATAGCTCTGGTGTTTGGTGGATGGACACGGCGTCCGAGGACGACCTGATGGGCACCATGGGCGTGTAGCCTGAAGGCGGCGCTGGCGAGGTGCCGATGTGCGACGAAGCGCCTGTGCGCGGAAACGCGACGATAAGCCATAGCGTGCCTATGCATGGCAACGCGACGACGAGCTATATCGTGTTGATGCATGGCAACGCGCTGACGCTCGATAGCATGCCGACATAAAACGCGATAGGGGCCGGGTAATTCCCGGCCCCTTGCCGTATTGCGACCGAAGCATGCCGCTTCGGCTCGGTTTCGGGCCGCCCTCTCGGGTAGGGGCGCGAGCGAATCCGCAGGTGGGAGCCCAGTTGATTCCCATTTTTCGGCGTGATTGCGCGGCATCGAGTCAAAGCCGAAAAGTCCGCTTGGCCTTCGCGAGGAGATGGCGGCGGGTGTTTCTCTCGGGAAGCGCCGATTATTGGGCACCGGAGACATCCTGCCCATCGGGATTTCAGCTTTTGGGCACTTGAGGGCGGAGGGCCCGAGTAGTCGCGCCGTGGTCGGGAAGCCACCGGCCGCCTGAGCTGCGCTTTCCCCTTTCCCTCTCTTGCCTCTACGCGACCGCCGCACGAGGAAGTGCCCAAAAGTTAAAACCTCGATCTGACGGTTGGCTCTGATGCCAAATAATCAGCTTTTCCCTAGTGAATGCAGGTGCCGCGAACGATGCTCGCGATGTCTTCAGGCTGCTCGGCAAGGAAATCGGCTCCTTCGGCTTCAAGCTCAGCGCGTCCGCGAAAGCCCCAGGTTACCCCCGCCACGGCGAGCCCCGCGTTGTGCCCAGTCTGAACATCGACGTTGCTGTCGCCCACATAGAGCACGTTGGAGGGCTTTACGCCGAGCTGAGCCAGAACATGCAGGGTGACGGGTGCCGCGGGTTTGGGAGGAAACGCCGCGGTGCAGCCTTGAACGAGGGAGAACCGGTCTCCGAAGTATCGCTGCACGAGCGGTGCCGCGGCGGCATGGTCTTTATTGGTGAGCACGGCGAGCGTGACGCCTTCCTTGCGCAGGGCATCGAGCATGGTTGAGATGCCGGGGTAGGGAGCGGTGTGGTCTTCCTTGTGCTCGTCATAGTATGAGCGGAATTCGGCGAACGCCTGGCTGAACATGCGCTCGTCTCCCGCATATTCTGCCGGCATGAAGCGTTCGACCAGCTTGAGCATGCCGTTGCCAACCTTATAGCGGTAGGAGTCGATGGAGAACGTGGGCCACCCATGCTGCTCGCATACGTGGTTGCATGCACGGGCGAGGTCTTCGATGGTGTTGAGGATCGTTCCGTCTAGGTCGAAGATGACATGGGAAAAGGCCATGGTGCTCCCCAGGTTGCGCGAATAAGCCGCGACCATCCTACCACGGGGTAATGGATGCTCGCCGCGCAGTTTCATTCTCGGGCGAGATCCGGACATCTCGCGCGTTGCCGGGCGACATCCGGACGCGCCGTTCGTTCTCGGGCGACATTTGGACACCGATGGGCTTGTCGGGCGATATCTGGACGCTGCCGGGCTTTTCGGGCGACATTTCGCCATTAGATGGCCCCTGAGCGTACGAAAGTCGCCCGGCAACGGTTGCGGCGTCCGAAAGTCGCCCGGCGGCACAGGCGGAACGCCGCGAGCGTACGAATCTCGCCCGGCAACGCCGGCGGCACCCCGCGCATGTCCAAAAACCGCCCGAAAACGCGGATGGCATGCCAGGCAAGTGTCCAAAGCCGCCCTCCAATGTGGCGCAGGTGCCGGCGTCAGATTCTCGCCCGATGCGACCACGACGGCCCCGGCTCCAGCCGTTAGCAGATGCGCGGCAGTTGTTCTCCTACGAGCATGTCGAGAATCCGCGTTGATCCCCAGGGGGTACGAACGCGCACACACGGGCCGCTCTCACCGGCATCGTGCACGCGGCCGATGATGGCGGCATCGGCTCCATAGCGGTTCGCCCGCATGGCTTCGAGCGCCGTGGCAGCCTCGTCAGCGGGTACGACGGCAACGATCTTGCCTTCGTTTGCCACCTGCAGCGGGTCGTATCCAAGCATCTCACACGCTGCCTGAACTTCGGGCTTAACCGGAATGGCCTCTTCGTCCACCTCGATCTCGACATTGCTTGCGGCGGCGAACTCGTTAAGCGTGCTCGCAAGACCCCCTCGCGTGGGATCGCGGAAGCAGCGCACATGGGGCGAGGCGTCGAGCACCGCGGCAATGAGGTGGTTAAGCGGTGCTGCGTCGCTTTCTATGGTGGTAGAGAAGGCGAGGCCCTCGCGCTGGCTCATCACGGCGATGCCGTGGTCGCCAAGCGTGCCAGAGACAAGAACGACATCGCCCGGCTGGCACGCAGCGCCAGAAAGCGAGCTGCCCTCGGGAACCTCTCCCACGCCCGCCGTGTTGATGTAGACGCCGTCTGCGCTTCCATGATTCACGACCTTGGTGTCGCCGGTAATGATCGCCACGCCCGCCTCGCGCGCGGTCTCGGCCATGCTTTGGCAAATGCGGCGCAAGTCGTCGAGAGGAAATCCCTCTTCCAGGATGAATCCGCAGGAGAGATAGCGCACCCGCGCACCCGAGGTGGCAACATCGTTTACCGTGCCGCACACCGCGAGCCGGCCGATATCGCCGCCGGGGAAGAAATGCGGTGTCACCACGAAGGTGTCGGTCGAGAGCGCGATGCGCCCCGTGCCGGGCAGCGCGGCTACGCCGGCGTCGTTGCCCGCGTGAAGCTCGGGCGCCTCGAATGCGTCGAGGAAGACCTCATCGATGAGGCGCTTCATCATCTGCCCGCCGGATCCGTGTCCGAGCTGTACGGTGGAGTCCGAAATCATGATGCCTTCTTTCGATGGCCAGAGTGCTTGGTCGTTTTCGAGATGAGTGTAGTCGAACGTGGCTTGCCAGTGGTTCGCCAGTGGTTCGCCAACACCCGGTGTTGACGATTCAAGCGGTTTGCAGAAGTCCGGTGCTGGCGAACCGCTTGGACGCTATGCACCGCGCCGCGCTAGCGATACCGGAAGTACGCCGCGCAGCTGCCTTCGCTCGAAACCATGCAGGGCCCAACGGGATGTTCCGGCGTGCAGGCGCGCCCGAAGAGCGGGCACTGGGTGGGCGCGATGACGCCACGGAGCACGTCGCCGCAGCGGCACCCATGCGGTTCCCGGGTGGGTTCGACCTCGACGGCGAACCTGCGTCGCGCATCGTAGCGCGCATAATCCTCGCGAATGCGCAGGCCTGAATGTGCAATTTCTCCCATGCCCCGCCATGTTGCGCTGCACGGTTCGAAAACCTTCTCCGCGATGCTTCGCGCCACGGGGTTTCCTGCGTCGCGCACGCTTCGGGGGTAGGCGTTTTCCACGGCGGGCGTGCCGGAAATGATCATCTCGACGAGGCGATCGATGCCGGTGAGGATATCGACTGGCTCGAACCCCGTCACCACGCCGGGAATGTTGAACTCGCGTGCTATGAACTGGAACGGCGCAAGCCCCGTGATGGTGCAGACATGGCCCGGCAATATGAAGCCGTCGATCGTGGTTTCGGGGTCGTTTGCGATGGCGCGAAGCGCGGGCGGCGTGGTTTTGTGCACGCAGAACACGGAAAAGTTCTCAATCCCGCGGGACGCTGCCTCGAGGATGCAGGCAGCGATGGCGGGAGTCGTGGTTTCGAAGCCCACGCCCATGAAGAGGACGTTGCGATCGGGCAGCTCGGTTGCGAGTTCGAGCGCGTCGAGAGGGGAGTAGACAATGCGAACGTCGCGCCCGGCGGATTTCTCTGCGGCGAGCGACGAGGTGCTGCCGGGCACGCGCATCATATCGCCGAAGGTGGCTACCGTGATTCCCTCGCTGCGGGCGAGCGCGATGGCATGGTCGATATCGCGGTTTGCGGTCACGCAGACGGGGCAGCCGGGGCCAGAAAGCAACCGCAGGCCCTCGGGCATAATCGAGCGAAATCCGTAGCGTCCGATGCTCACGGTATGCGTACCGCATACTTCCATGAGGTTGATACGGCGGTTGCCTACAAGCCGGTGTATGCGGTCGATGAGTTCACGCGCGAGCTTGGGATCGCGGAAGGACGAAAGGTCCATGTCGTGCTGAGCGCTGTTCGCGGCGGCAGTGGTTGCAGCAGCGATGGAGTGCTGGTGCGCCGTGGTGTCGATGGAATAGCCGGCGCTCTGCGCGTTCGTGTGGTCATGCCCCATCATGCGGATGCCTCGGCGCCGGCGAGGTCCTCTTCGGTGAGCTCATCAAGCTCGCGCACGAGCTCGATGGTGCGGCGAGCCTCTTCGGCGTCGATAACCTCGATAGCGAAGCCGGCGTGCACGAGTACATAGTCGCCCACCTGGGCCTGCGGCGTGAGCGAGATGGAGATGCGGCGCTGCACGCCGAGCATGTCAATGGTGGCGTTGGTTCCCTCGATGGCTACGATGGATCCCGGAATGGCAAGGCACATAGACTGCCCCTTTGGTCGAGATAGTGGGTGGGAGCTCGTTCGGGTAGATGGTACCGCCGCGTTCGCCCGCGGGCAAATGCGGGGCTGGTTTGATGCGGCGAGGCCGTGGGAGTTTCTTGCGCGAGGCCCAACGCGGGGCCCGCGATGAGTCGAGCTCGGTGTTCGAGCCTTTGAGTGAATCGCAGACACCGGGTGTCTGCGTTTCATTCGCCGCGCATCGCTACAGCAGCTCGAGCGTGCGCTCGCAGTTCTCGATGATGGGCGGCTCAAGGCGCTCTCGCAGTTCGTCCATGCCGGGGATGGCCGCATACTCGTCAAAGATCTCGGCGAGGCTGATGGGTATCTCCTGGGCGAGGTCCATCATGAGGGCCCGGCAACTGGCAACCCCGAGGCCGAACTGCTCGAACGGTCCTGACTGCGCATAGCGCTCTAGCGAGCCGGAACCCACGCGCCCGAAACGATTCTCCCCGCCAATCGCCATGGCGAGTCGCCCGTGCCGCCGCAGCCGGTCATAGGCAAAGCCCGAGGCCACGTCGTACATGCGGGCAAGTGCGACGTTATGTTCTGTCCCAAGTAGTAGCGAATAGTTCTTCGCGTGAGCGTCGGTGCCCCCGATAAGATAATTAAAGAACAGCATCAACGTGAATAGCAGCATGTTAAGACGCGCTGCCGGGGTAGTTCCCAAAAGGGTGAGAACGTCGTGAACAGCAGGCCCGCCGTCTGCGGTGTATTTCTGGAACGGCATGACCCCAAGTGCCTGGCAAAGATCTTCTTGATGTGCGCGCAGGATTGTCCCGTCTTCTCCGATAGTGCGGTCGTAGCGTTCGATGATGAGCGCCGGTTCGTCTTCGAAGGGCCGGTAGTCGACATGTGCCGTGGGCACACCCGCTCGTTCGGCGGTCTTCATACAGACGAATTCGTTCAGTGCTTGTAGCTTAAAGTCCACGACACCGTTTTTGAAGATGTGCGTTGTGGGGGCCGAGCCGATGCAGGAGCACCACGCGCCATCGCGCAGCCCCAAAGCGAATTTACCTTGGTTCCCTCCGAGCGACCAGCTTTCCTCCTCGCCAACCCATGTCGCCTCGTCATCCGAGCGTATCGCTTTGAGGCGCAGCGCAATTTCATGGTCGGTCAGCGGGCGGTATTCGCCTGTGCGGGCGAGTACGTCATCAACGCGCTCCTCTCGGCAGAATTGCACACCGCCTTGGCAATCAAGGCCGATGCAGTCGAGCATGGTGACGGGATTGTTGGGGCTGATGCCAAAGTCGCGGGCAATGGCCTTGCGCTGCTGCTCGCTATCGGGGAGGAGGCCAAACAGGAATGGCAGCAATGCTTGTTGGTGGTATGTGCGGTTGCAGATGGGCAACGCAAGCGAGAGCGGTGCGCCGTGGTAACCCTCGTCATATTTGAAATGGACGAGGCCCTGTGCATCCTGCCAGAGCGTCCCAGCGGGGGTCCCGCAGATGATGGTGCGCAGAGAGAGTTCTGCCATGATACCTCCTACGTGGTGCGGCGGAATTACCTTGCTGTGGCTCCGCTGTTGTCGTGGAAGATGTTGGCGATTAGCCTGTCATATGCACTCTGAAAATCAGATAGCCTGAGCTCTGGAGAGCTTTCGGTCCGTTTAGTGCGAGTTGTTGCACGCGCGCCGCGCCGGCAGCGTTGCGCGGTGGTGCGGGTCGCTGGTGCGGTGTCGGTGCTATCGGAGGCAGCCGAGCCCTCGTTGTGCTCCCATGGGCGCTCTTCCCTGATGTGCTCGCCGATGGTGAAGAGTTCAAGTCCGAGTGCGTCGTAGACGGCGAGCAGTTTATCGAGGCGGATGCCGGGGGCATCGCCGAGCTCGAGAGATGCGAGCAGGCGCTCGGAGACACCGGCGGCCTTTGCGAGCTGTTTGCGCGTGAGGCCCTGCGCCTCGCGTTCGCGACGTGCGTACAGCCCCACCTGCCGGGGAATGCTGACCGGCTTGATGATGCGGCCGTCCTCGGTCCTGTGCTCTGCGGTGTGGTTCGCCATGCTCGTTCGCCTCCAGTGACGTAAAACGTTGTGCATTCAGTATATCTGCAAAAGTTTGCATATAGTAGAAACTGCAAAAGTCTGCATATTATCTTAGCTTCGCAGGCTTTCAGTTAGTTCGAGGCTCGAGTCGGAAAGGCTGGGCCGATGCCTTTACGTGAAACGCAGGCACCCGGTGTCTGCGTTTCATCAAGGTAGCTCTCACGTGCTACGTTGTGGTTTTCGGGACCGCGCGCGGGCGCGACGCTACCGTTCGCAGAGCCGCGCACGGGCGACGGCAGCTTGCCCGAAGGCGATGCAGCCATCGTTTACCGGCACCGCGCTGGGGACAAGCGGGCGCAGGCCTTCTGCCCGCAACCGCTGCAGTGCCTCGCCCAAGAGCAGGCGGTTCATGAAAACACCGCCTGAAAGCGCAACATTGCGAATGCCGGAACGGCGCGCAATCTGGATGGAGGCATCGCAAACAGCTTGCGCAACGGCGAAGTGCACGTCAGCAGCGATGGCTTCGACGAGGCGCCCTGCCGAGAGGTCGTCGAGTGCGGAGCGCACCATCGGTGTCGGGTCAAGCTCAATAACCTGGTCGATGGCATGTTCGCCAACGCGACTCCTGCGTTGCCGAGTCTGCTCATCCGGCGCGGAAACCGGCTGTTCGTGCATGCTAAAGCGATAGCCGAAGCCATCCGTCCTATCGTGGGTGCGCCGCGCGTCATCAGTGCCAATCGCTCGCCACGCCGCGGCTTCGAGCATGATGGCAGGCTCGCCCTCGTACGTAGCGCTCGGGCAAATTCCGAGCATAGCCGCCATGGCATCGAGCAAGCGGCCCATGCTGGAGGTCAGCGGGCTGTTGAGCCCTCGCTCGATCATGGTGGTGGTAACCGCGCGTTCGGCTTCACTGAGGCCCTCAGCAAGCACGCGCGCTCCTGGATGGTTGAGCAGTTCACAGGAGTGCAGCAGCGAGAACGCATTGCGCCGCGCGTCGCGCACGGATGCCATTCCGGCCGGGAGCCGCCAGGGTTTTAGGTGCGCCATTCGCGTGAAACCGCTCAGGCTCGCAATCACGACCTCGCCGCCCCATACGGTGCCGTCTGTTCCCGCTCCCGTGCCGTCGAGTGCAATGCCAAGCACCTGCTCCGCGGGGCCGATGATGCCGCGCGCGGCCATCTCCGCAATTACCGACGCGACGTGTGCATGGTGGTGCTGCACTTCGATGAGCGGGCGCCCATCCGCAGATGCTTCGGCGCGCGCCCATTGGCTCGAGAGGTAGGTTGGGTGAAGATCGCAGGCGAGCGCATGGGGTTCAAGTTCGAAAAGGCCCGACATGCGATGGCGCGCCTCGTGCCAGGCGTCGAACGTCTCACCATTCTCAACATCGCCGATGTGCTGGGACACGAAGCACAGTGCGCTGCCGTCGGGCTGTTCGCGCGTGAGGGCGATGGTCGCTTTTTGCTCGGGGCCGCAGGCGAGGATGCACGGGCTGTCGCTACGCGGGCCATCGCTCTGCTGCGCTTCTTCGTTGGGCGCGCAAGGAGGGAGGTCGAGCGGCTGCGGAGCGTATCCGCGCGCGCGGCGCACGGGCATGGCGTGGCCGTCGACCACGCGTACGACCGAGTCGTCGTACCGGGTGAGAATGGCGCGATTGTTGCCGAGCAGCGCGTCGGCGAGGCCGCCTTCGACCAAGTGCGCCCAAGCAAGCCCGTCATCGGTTTCGATGGGTTCCTCGCTTACGTTTCCGCTGGTCATGACAAGTGTATGCACGCCACGCGCAGCGCAGGCGGCGAGCAGCAGGTGCTGGAGCGGAGTGTACGGGAGCATGATGCCGAGCTCGGGTAGATCGAAGGCGACGGATGGCGCAAGCGAGGGACGACTGCTCTCGCTGCTATTGGAGCGGTCGCTCCCGTCACCTTTTGGGCTGTGGTCGCTGCCGCCTTTGCCCTGCTCAGAGCCCCATTCGCCGTCGCGCTCGTCTTGCTTGCGGCGGCGCAGCAGGACGATGGGCCGGATGGATCCGGTGAGCAGCTCCGCCTCAGCTTCGTCGATCGTGCAAAGCGCCCGGGCGCCTTCTATGTCGCCGACCATGACGGCGAGCGGTTTGTTGGACCGGCGCTTGCGCCGGCGCAGGTCGAGCACGGCATGCTCATTCGATGCGTCGCAGGCAAGATGAAAGCCGCCGAGCCCCTTGATGGCGACGATGCCGCCGGCTGCCAGCATCTCGACGCAGCGTTCGATGATGGCATCGCTCTTCTGGCGTGTGGTGCCCACAGCGGGGGTGATTCCGTCGCGCCGTTCCCGCGCATCGGTGCCTGTTTGGACCTTTTCACGCCAAGTGATGTGCGGGCCGCAGGAGAAGCACGCATTGGGCTGCGCATGGAAGCGCCGGTCGGCGGGGCCGGCGTATTCTGCCGCGCATGCGGGGCACATGGGAAATGCATCCATTGATGTGGCGGGCCGGTCGTAGGGGAGCGAGCGAATGATGGTGAACCGCGGGCCGCAGTTGGTGCAATTGATGAATGGGTAGTGATAGCGCCGGTCGGAGGGGTCAAAGAGTTCGCGCAGGCAATCGGGGCAGGTGGCGATATCTGGCGAGACGAGCGTGGTGCGCTCCGTTTCATCATCCGATGCGACGATGCGGAAGATAGGTGAGGGGTCTTCCGGCATCACTCCCTGCGGTGTGTCAGCTCCCGCGTCGTCCGTGCTGCCCGCGTGCTCAACAACCTCGATGCCGTCAATCCGTGCTGCCGCCGGTGCCTCATCGCGCAGCGCGCGCACGAACGCGTCGAGTGCGGAGGCGTTCTCGGCCGATGCCTCGATGTGCACGCCGTCGCCCGCGTTGAGCACCCAGCCGCTTATCCCGTGCGCCATTGCCGTTCGGTACACGAACGGACGCATACCCACGCCCTGGACGATTCCGGTTATGTGGATGTGAACGTGCTTCACCGGCGATCGGTCCTACCGCTCCAGGCTCGCACCGGTGGCGGCACAGGTGAGCTCGCCGTGGTGTACGCCGCGCAGGCCCAAAAGCTTATCGGCGAGCTCGTAGACGCGCGCGCCTTGGCCGCGCACCGCAAGGATTTCCAGGCAGTTGTGGTGGTCCAGGTGTACGTGCATGGTTGAGACAATCTCGGCCGTGTAATCGTGCTGAATCTCGTCCAGCTGTCGGGTGAGATCGCCGGTGTGATGGTCGTAGATCATCGTCAACGATCCTATAACCTGCGCCGTTGGTGTCCTCAACTCGTCTTTGACAAGCGCGGCGCGCATGAGGTCGCGGATTGCCTCGGAGCGGTTGGCTCCGGTGCCGCGGCGCGCAGTCTGCTTGTCAAAAGCGGTGAGCAGGTCTTCTGGCACGGCGACCGAGAACCGGACGAGATCGGCCGAGCTGGCGTGCACGGCTGCTCCCGCCTGATCTGATGAGCATGCCTGCCCTGCAAAATCATCACACGCGCTTGCGCGGGTATGGTCGGCAGGTTCGGCGTTGTTAAAGCGCTCGGTATGGCCCTCGGGGCGCGCGGCGTCCATCGCTACACCAGCCGGACGGTGCCCACCGAATTATGGTCGGCTTCGATGGCCTCTTCGTAGCCTTCGAGCGCGGCGCGCGCCTCATCGAGCGACCGCATCGCCTGGGCCAGCTTGGAGCCGATGCGCTCCATGTCGTATGTCTCGGTTGCATGGAGCAAATCGTGGCTCCAAGACCGAGCGAGCTCGATCGTATTGTCAACCTGCTTCACGCTCATGGCGAGCTGGCTCATGTTCATGCCCACATCGTGCATAGGTCCTCCTTGAGGCCGTGTTCGACCGTAGTTCGCCGTTGGCATCAGGTGCGAATCCCGGTATGAAAAAGCCCCGGCAACCCGGGGCTTCAGTGTACTACGTTGTCGTTGCGTCCGTATTGCTCGCGTAGGGAGCCGGATCGTTGCGTCCGTATCGCTCGACTGTGGAGCCGTGTCGTTACAGGCTCTTCTCAATTTCGGCGGTGAGGGCGGGCTTGGGCATAGCTCCCACGATGCGATTGACCTCCTGGCCGCCCTTGAGGATCACGAGCGTGGGGATGGACATGACACCATATTTCATGGCGATATCCTGGTTTTCGTCCACGTTGCATTTGCCTATGACGAGGCGGCCGTCGAGCTCATCGGCAAGCTGGTCGACGATGGGCGAAACCATGCGGCACGGGCCGCACCACGGTGCCCAGAAATCGATGAGAACGGGTAGGTCGTTAGCAAGCAGAGCGTCAAAATTGGAGACATTGACCTCGGTAATTGCTGCCATGGTTCCTCCTTATGTGAGGCGCGCTCAAAGGCGCGGATAAATCGAGACAGTGCGGTTATACCCACCTCAGCGTTCTCGTTGCAGATGGAGCAGCCTTTTATTGCTCCCCCACGTGCTGGGCGCAGTGCGCGGTCGTTCACGTTGATGCTGTCACCGCTACAATGAGGATGCGCGATGCTGAGCGCCTGCTCCGTGTGCCCCGCGCCCGCGAGCGATGCGGCTCGTGGCACGCGTGTCTACGCGCTCGCGGCGCAGTGCGCGCCCGTGCGCCTGCAAACCCGTGTGCTTGCGAGCCCGCGCGGCGACGATGCGCCGTTGTTTCGCGCGTTTTCAGGTATCGCCCATCCAGCGAGGGGGAACCATGGCTGTCTCGAATGCCGATCGAAGGAACGCGCTGCTTGCGGCGGCGCAGCAGGAGCTCGATGCGCTTGCCGCGCGCGGCGTTCGCATGCGGGGGAACGCGTTCTCGGCCATAATCCTGGTGAAGGGCGAGCTCAATGCTAACGAGCTTGCGGGTGGGGAGCTGCTTGCCGGTGCCGATGGCGCGGCGTTAGCGGCTGCGCTCGAGCGCCTTGGATACGCGCCGGAGGAGTTCTGCGCGCTATCTGCCATCGCAGGGCCGGAAGGGGAAGGCGCTGCGCCTGAGGTGGCTTCGGGGCGGCCGTTGCCCCCGGCCTTGTTCCGTGAGGCGCTTGAGGCGCTTGATCCCGAGGCCGTCGTTCTGCTTGATGATACCGCTGCGTCGCTCATGCGCGAGGCATATGCCGAGGAGCTTGCTCGCATCGAGCAGTTCGACATGGCGATGCTCGCTCCGGGGCTCGTCGCTCATGTTCTTGGAAGGCGCGTGCTTGCCCTCGATGGATTCGAGGCCGCGCTTGCCGATGGGCGGGCAAAGCAGCGCATGTGGGCCTATCTCAAGCAGCTTCCGCCCCTCGGTGCACCGTACTAATCATGCGGATGAAGTTAAGCAAGTGATTTAAGTAAGTGATGTCGGCTTGCGCGCCACTAAGCTCGGGCTGTCAGCTGGATGGCAACCTTCCCTCTCTGTAACTTCTTGGCCTCGTGTCAAAATGCATACGATTGGTGGTACTAGAGGGTGCTCGTTGAGCGTTTCGGAGTCGTTGCATCGGTGGAAACGGGCACCTGAACAGCGGGATGACGCTAATATTCGCAGGAAATACTGCCTTCTGGGTGGTGTGATGCGTTGCGAGCTCGGTTTCAACCGAGCTCATGTACCACCAATCGTGTCTCGATTGCCGCAAGCGTGAAAAGTTGCGCGCTGAGCTCCTCCGGCAAACGAAAAACGGGCCCCGAAGGGCCCGTCTTCATGAGCGAATAGCTCGAGTATGCCGATGAGGCGGGAAAAGCTAGTCCTCGGCGATCTCGGTGATGGCACCGGCGGGGCAGCTCTCCACGCACACGCCGCAGGCGATGCAGGAATCCTCGTCAGTCACGGTAGCAACGTCCTGGAGCTCCAGAACGCCCTGGGGGCAGTCGTCAACGCAAACGCCGCAAGCGATGCACTCATCGGCTTCAATAACGGGATGGGCCATAGTGATTCCTCCTCTTATAGATGCTCGATGTGGTTTGGCGAAAGTTCATCGAGACTCTTGTGGCTTAATATACCGCGCGCCCGTCTCATTGCAACCCTCGCCGACCGTCTTTTTCTGCCGTTCACCGAGTAAGGCGAGGGGAACTTTTTGCGTGCGCGCTGGGCGCCCCGTGAAGGCCTAGCGATGCCGGGCGACATTCGGACACGCCGCGCGATGTCGGGCGGAATCCGGACACGCTTCGCGCTGTCGGGCGATATCTGGACATTGGAATCGTTATCGGGCGACATTCGGACGCTCAGGGCGTTCAGAATGGTGAAATGTCGCCCGACAATCTCTCTCATGTCCAGAACCCGCCCGGCAATGCCCACAGTGTCCGAAACCCGCCCGAGAATCCCCGCCTTGTCCAGAATCCGCCCAGCAGCGCATGCGGGCGGGTATAGAACGCACTGCACGCAAACCATTTGCGCAGATGCTTTCGACAACGCGCGCGGACGGGCAGGGACCCGCCCTTGTGCCGGCACCACGTGCCCATGACTAACGCTGCATATCGCTTGGCGTTTCCACCCTGAGATTACCTATCGTTGCAAGTAATAAGAAATCTTATATGTATTGACTTAGATTTTGTGAATCGCCGAGTATAACCTGTGCATCAACGGGATATGATAAAGACCGAACGAACAAAAGAGCCGTGTTTCGCATGCGGCGGGACAGCTCAAAAGGAAAGGAACACTCATGGGCAACAAGATTCTTGGTATTGACCTGGGTACCACCAACTCGGCGATGGCGGTTCTCGAAGGTGGATCGCCCACGATCATCGTAAACGCCGAGGGCGACCGCACCACCCCGTCCGTCGTTGGCTTCCGCGCCGATGGCGACCGCGTCGTGGGTAAGGCCGCTAAGAACCAGGCGGTCACCAACCCGAAGAACACTGTCTTCTCCATTAAGCGCTTCATGGGCCGTAAGTACAGCGAGGTCTCGTCCGAGATCAAGACCGTGCCGTACGGCGTCAAGGAAGGCCAGGGTGGCCGCGCCGTTGCCGATATCGACGGCCAGGACTACACGCCCGAGCAGGTTAGCGCGATGATCCTGCAGAAGATGAAGGCCGACGCCGAGAAGTACCTTGGCGAGACCGTCACCGACGCCGTCA
>OLPF01000466.1_pt1 | contig 44148 bp, 40 predicted proteins | sample 1673121 | NCBI WGS metagenome assembly OLPF01 (sample SAMEA3136756, study PRJEB25190) | human gut metagenome
CGTCAATCCCACCGCCACCGTCGACGTCATCAACGGCATTATCGACTACTGCGAAGAGCAGGGCGTAAACGATGTGAACGACCTGATAGGAGCACTTGAATGCTAGAGGATTTCCACGCTCAACCCGCCCGCGACCGCGTGATCGTCGCGTTCGACTGCGATGCGGCTACTGCGCTTTGCCTTGCCGTGCAGCTGCGCGGCCATGCGAAATGGCTCAAAGTCGGCATGACGCTGTATTATGCCGAGGGTCCTAAGATTGTACAGACGTTCAAGCAGCTCGGCTTCAACGTCTTCCTCGACCTGAAGTTCCACGATATTCCGCATCAGGTGGAAGGTGCCGCGGCTTCGGCGGTGCTTTCTGGGGCCGACATGCTCACCATGCACGCTGTCGGCGGTTCTGCCATGATGGCAGCTGGGCACCACGGTGCGGAAGCTGCCGCGTTCGAGCGTAAGGTTCCCGTTCCGGCGACGCTCGCGATCACGGTTCTCACCAGCATGGATGCCGAGTCGCTTGCAGCCACGGGCGTTTCGAGAGCGTTGTCTGAGCAGGTGAGCGCGCTCGCCGTGCAAGCTCGCGAGGCGGGGCTCTCGGGTATCGTGTGCTCGCCGCAAGAAGCCAAGGGCATGCGCGAGCTGCTTGGCCCGGATGCCTTTATCGTGACCCCGGGCGTTCGTCCCGCGGGGAGCGCAAAGGGCGACCAGAGCCGTGTTGCCACGCCCGCGCAGGCTTTCGAGAACGGTGCCTCTCATATTGTTGTAGGTCGTCCGATCACTCAGGCCGAAGACCCAGTCGCTGCGTTCGAGGCAATCGCCGCAGAGCTGGCGTAATTCTTTCAACTCGATAAGCGCTCGCGAAGTGAGCGCACGTTCAAGCCCGAGGGATGCGCAGAATTCCGCGCATCCCTCGGTGTCTGATGGGACAGTTCGCATCCTGGCGCAGGTTAGCATCGGGGGTTCGCCATTTGTGAATGCTTTGTGCTCAGATGCGCTGAGATGTGTCCAGATTTGGTCTTGCTGCTTATTTTTCCGTTGATGAGCAGTGATTTCTCCGAAAAACACTTGACCATTCGGCGGAAATCCACGACGATAATCAAACGTTAGCCGCGCCTTGGGCAAGCCGATGGAGAATTGAGCTTGCGGGTGGTCGCGGAAAAACAATGCCCGTCAACTATTATTTTCCTTCTAATGGTCAACTGGGCATTTAGAATAATTGTTGCTAACGGCAATCGGCGGTAGGCGTCGTGCCGAGAAACAAAAGGAGAGATTCACGATGGCAATTCCTCAACTCAGCCCCGAAGAGCGTCAGGCAGCTCTCGAGAAGGCCAAGGCCGCCCGCATCAAGCGCGCTGAGGTTCGCGACGATCTCAAGAGCGGCAAGCTCACGCTCGAGAAGGTTCTCGACATGAAGGAAGACCCGATCGTCGGCCGCATGAAGGTTTCCACCCTCATCGAGACCCTCCCCGGTTACGGCAAGGCCAAGGCTGAGAAGATCATGAAGGAACTCCAGATCGCTGAGAGCCGCCGCCTTCGTGGTCTTGGCGACCGTCAGCGTGCCGCACTGCTGGAGCGTCTTGGCTAATCGTGCCCATGCGCCGCGGTAATCTCTTTGTGATTTCAGGGCCATCAGGTGCCGGCAAGGGCACCCTGGTGGCCCGTTTGTTGCGCGAAGTCCCCGATTGCTGGGTTTCGGTTTCCGCAACGACGCGCTCTCCACGCGAAGGCGAGCGGGAGGCTGTCCAGTACTTCTTCAAGAGCGACGAGGAATTCGACGCGCTTGTCAACGAGGACGGGCTTTTGGAATGGGCCACGTATGCGGACCATCGCTACGGCACGCCGAAAAGCGCCGTGCTTGGGCATATCGCCAAAGGTGAGCAGGTTGTTCTTGAAATCGACGTGCAGGGCGCTTTCCAGGTGAAGGACAAGCTTCCCGAAGCGCACCTGGTTTTCATCGAGCCGCCTTCGCTTACCGTGCTTGAAGAACGTCTGCGCGGACGCGGTACGGAAACCGACGAGGTGATAGCCTCCCGTATGGAAGCGGCCCAGGCGGAGCTTGCGCGCAAGATGGATTATGACATTCGGATTGTGAACGACGACCTTGAGACTGCCACTAGGCAGTTAGTCGATTACGTGAACGAAAAAGCTGAAGAATAACGAGGTAACATCAAAGATGAGCATCATCGAACCGAGAATCAACGATTTACTGGAAGAAACCGATCAGGACCGTTTTCTTCTGTGCGCCCTCGCGTCCAAGCGCGCGCACGACATCAACGACATGATGCGCGGTCAGCGCGATCGCGCAATCCAGCTGCAGACCGCCGTCGAGATTGCACGCGCTGCGGACAAGAAGCCGCTCACGATCGCCTTCAACGAGATCGCTGCCGGCGATGTTTCCTACGATCCTGACAGCATCGACATCAAGAACCATTAATGGCTGAGTATCAACGAATCTGTCTGGTTCACTACCACGAGATCGGCCTTAAGGGCCACAATCGCTCAAAATTCGAGATGCGCCTTCTGAAGAATCTGGAGGCGCATCTTTGCGCGTACCCCGTTGTGACGATTCACCGCATCTCGGGGCGTCTTTGCGTGTTCCTGAAGGAGGGAACCACGCACGACACCATGGTTGAATGCGCCGATGCCATCCGCTCGATTCCCGGCACCGCGCGTGTCTCGTGCGGGTTCAAGTGCGAGCGCGACCTTGATCAGATGACCGAGGCGGGCATCCTCGCGATGGGCGAGTCGGGGGCATTTGCGAGCTTCAAGGTGCACGCGCGCCGCAACCACACCGATTTCCCCGTGAACTCGATGGAGATCAACCAGATTGTCGGCGGGCGTTTGAGTGAGGCTTATCCCCAGGTAAAAGTCCAGATGAAGGACCCTGACCTTACGGTGGGGATCGAAGTTGTGCAAAACGCGGCCTATGTCTACGCGCGCAGCATCCCCGGCATCGGGGGCCTTCCCGTCGGAAGCTCGGGCACGGTGATGAGCTTGCTTTCCTCGGGAATCGACTCGCCGGTGGCGCTCTGGCGCATCGCACGCCGTGGCGCCGTTTGCATCGGCGTGCATTTCTCGGGCAGGCCGCAGACCTCCGATGCCTCCGAGTTCTTGGTCGACGACATCGCGCATGTGCTCGAAAAGACGGGCTGCATCGCGCGCGTCTATGTTGTTCCCTTCGGCGACTATCAGCGCGAGATTGCCCTTTCGGCGCCGCCTGAGCTGCGCGTTATCCTGTATCGCCGTCTTATGTTCCGCGTCGCTGAACGCATCGCTTTCTACGAGCATGCGAAGGCCATTGTCACGGGGGAGAGCCTTGGGCAGGTTGCCTCGCAGACGCTCGACAACATCAGGGCGACGAACGACGCTGTCTCACTTCCGGTGTTCCGCCCGCTCATCGGCTCCGACAAGCTTGAAATCATCGCGCAATCGCAGCAGTTGGGGACGTTCCCCATCTCGTCGCAGGACGCGCCGGATTGTTGCACGCTCTTCATGCCGAGAAACCCTGAGACGCACGCGAACCTGACGGCCGTGCGCGAAGCCGAGGCCGCTTTCCCCATCGATCAGTGGGTAGAGGAGCTCGCCTGTGCTGCCGAGCCGCACGACTATGCCTGCCCCGCCTACAAGCCGCGCAAGAAATCGCTGCACGACCTTATGACGGAGAACGACGGGGACTAACTAGTCTGCGCAGTTGCTTTACGCTCTCGCTGTGATGCGCTAAAAAGGTATTTGCGGTGCCTTCCTCAGAAAGTCGTATGAGAGGATCTGTTTCATCAGGTCCTCTCTTCGGCTTGTATGATATAGATGCTTGGGACTGTGTTCCGCCGTTCGTTTTGCTGTATATCTTTCGAAACTAGACCCTGCCAGGTTTCTGCAAGGAATCCGACAGGGTTTTGTGTATTCTGGGCGAGAAGCGGCAGAGTATTTGCGTCTTTACCGTTGCATTCCTGCAGCAAATGCGCGGATAAGGCGACGCGATTCGGGAAGCATTGGGTCAGCTCATCGCCAGGCTTCGTCGCTATACTCCCTTACTTAATCGAAAGGGGAGCGATGAAGCGTCGCGACAAAATACCGTTTTCTGTGCCGAGCAAGCGCAAGCCGAAACCTGCGGTCGTTATCGGAATAGTCTCGCTCGCGGTGGCGATACTCTGCATCGCAGGCTTGCAGCTTGCTCATGCCCTGCTGCCTGGAGCCGAGTTTTCAATCTCAAAGGCGCAGACGAGCACTTTGGAGCCTATTGAAGATACAGCCTCCGATACGCCCATTGTCGAGAAGACGATATTCGTGCACGTTGAAGGAGCGGTTGCCGCCCCGGGGTTGCTCGAGCTTTCCGAGGGTTCGCGGGTATACGACGCTATCCAAGCGGCTGGGGGCATCGCTGAAGATGCGAGGCATGACGCGGTGAACCTTGCGCGCGTCTTGACCGACGGTGAGCAGATCGTCGTTCCCAGCACTCAAACCGATGGCGGCTCGGACGCCGCGCCCGCAACCGCTGCTTCAGCTGGCACGGCGGCTGGGAAGGTCAACATCAACACCGCCGATGCGGCAATGCTTGACACGCTGCCTGGAATTGGGGCATCGACTGCCGCGAAAATCGTCGCTGACCGCGAGGCGAACGGCCCCTTCAAAACTATCGAGGACCTAAAGCGCGTCTCGGGAATTGGCGATAAGAAATTTTCCCAGCTCGAGGGGTGCATTACCGTTGGATAACGACAGAGGCGGACACTTAAAAGATGCAGCTCGCCGCCTCAGGATGAGGGCGAGCGTTCTCGGCCAGCATTCAAGCGACACTCTTGACGACCCATGCGCCCAAGGTTCGGTAAAGCGTCCGTCGATGCCACCGCTTACGATCCTTGCACTCGCATTGTGGGGCGCCTGTGCGGGAAGCTATACCCTGGGATTTCGATGCGCACGGGAGTTCCTGGTTCCCCTCATTTTCGTTGCATGCGTCTTCTTCGCCCTTGCGATTTTCGCCCTCATGCGAGGCGCCCCGCCGACGCTCGCCGTCCTCACTCTGGGGCTCGCAATCGGGTGCGCACTCGGCTTCTTCGCTACATTTTCATATATAACGAAGGCCGACCAAGTCATAGCTTCACCCGTTCAGGAATGGTGTTTCACCGCCGAAGAAGACGCGAGGCAGGGTGATTTCGGCGCCACGGTGCACGTGGTTGCTCATTCGGAATTGAACGGCGAGGAGCACACGGTGAGCGTTACCTTGCCAAAAGGGGAAAGCGACATATTCTACGGCGACTCGTTCAGCGCGACGTGCGCGCTTTCTCAGCCGAGGGAGGCCTCTGCCGAGCGGTTCTTTTTTCAAGGCACCGATGCCGTGTCATCGCCTGGAGCGATCGAACGACTGGACAATTCGCGTTCCTTCGGGGGCGTTCTCGCAAATGTTCGGAAATCGACGATTGCGCTGTTCGACGATCAAGGAGATACGGATGCGCTTTGCCAGGCGCTCGTCTGCGGATATCGGGAGCAGCTGCGAGATAGTGATTTGTACGCAGCATGTAAGACGGTTGGCGTGGCTCATCTCGTCGCAGTTTCCGGGGCCCATCTTTCCATCACGTGCGGGATGATTGCGTCCGTTCTTCAGGTCGTTCGAACGCCAAGGAGGCTCTCCCTTGCGATACAGCTTGCTGTGATTTCAATTTATCTGTTACTGACGGGGATGCCCATATCCGCACTTCGAGCTGCGGCGATGGCTATCGTCGGCATGATGTCGTTCCTCGCACGCCGACGTCGGACAACACTCTCAGCGCTTGGCGCGTGCATTGTCGTGATCATTACTATCTCCCCGCAATCGAGCGTATCGATATCGTTTTTCCTCTCAGCGATGTCGACGCTGGGGATCATCGCGCTCATGCCGCTCATCTCATCGTGGCTGTCAGCCGTCCCCATCGTGCGGCGGATCGCCGAGCCCTTAGCGCTCACGTTGGCCGCCATGGCGGCGACGACACCGTTTTCCGCGGCGCTCTTCTCGCAGTTGCCGCTCGTATCCCCTGTTGCGAACCTTGTCGTTGCACCGCTCTTCACGCTTGCGCTCTCGGTAAGCCTTGTGGGGTCCGTTGCCTCTTTAGCAGCTCCCGTCGTTGCGCCGCTCGCTCTACCCTTCGCGAACGGAGCCGCTTTCTTGCTTGCCCAAGCGATAACGATCTTCGCAGAGATTCCCTTTGCTTGCGTGCCGGTATCGCTTTCCGTGCCGTGGGGTCTTGCGCTCTCGATTGCTGGGCCGCTTCTGCTCTGGCTCTTATGGCCCCAGCTCACAGGCGCAACGATCTTTGCGATAGGATCGGCGGCCTGCGCGTGCGCTATTGCTCTCGTTGTCGTTGTTCCTCTTTTCAGGCCAAGCGAGATCGTCATGCTCGACGTCGCGCAGGGAGACGCGTTCCTCGTGAAGAGTAAAGGGTCGGCGGTTCTCATCGATACGGGAAACCACGACACGCTCCTCAAGGAGGCGCTTGCCAGGCAAGGCATATTCCACCTCGACGCGGTGCTTATCACTCACGCCGATGACGACCACTGCGGGTCGCTGCAGGCGCTTGACGGTGTCGTGACAATCGATAGCGTGCTCGTAGCGCGCGATGCCCTCACCTGCGACTGCGAGTCATGCGAAAGCCTCATCAAGAACGCGTCGTCGGTCGTGGGATCCGCCAACGTCGAACCTCTTGCTGTTGGGGATGCAATTGCCTGCGGGGACTTCTCTCTGAAAGTGATCTGGCCACACGTGTTTTCCGACGAGGGCGGCAATGCCGATAGCCTTTGCCTGCTAGCCTCTCTTGCGACGAGTGGGGGCACGTGGACGGCATTGTTCTGCGGCGACGCTGAATCCGATCAACTGAAAGAGATAATTGATGAGGGGGAGTTAGGGGATATCGATATCTACAAAGTCGGTCATCACGGCTCAAAGGCAGCACTCACCGAGAGCGTCGTTGAGGTGATTCGCCCTGAGATTTCGCTGGTCAGCGTTGGAGAGGGCAATCGATACGGCCACCCTGCTGCGCAGACGCTTTCGCTTCTGGACAACGTTGGGTCGCACGTCTTTCGCACTGACGAGATGGGAGACGTTTCATGCGAATTCTCAAACGATGGCATCCGCGTTACCGCCCTGGGATAGAATGGCTGCATGACGCAAACAGCTAAGCAAAAACCACTCATTCCTGCCTATCTGATCGTAGGGGAGGACGCGCTTAAACGCTCGACCGTGTTGAGGAGGCTCCGCGAGCGCCTCGCGCAATACGGTGATCTCTCTTTCAACTCCGACACCTTCGACGGCGAGACGGCGCTAGGGGCCGATATCGTATCGGCTTGCAACACCATGCCCTTCGCAAGCGAGAAGCGACTGGTCTACGTACGCGATGCCGACAAGCTGAAGAAGGCCGATTCGGAGGAGCTTGTAGCCTATCTCGATTCCCCGAGCGATCAGACGGTGCTTGCGCTTGAGGCGGAGAAGCTTGCAAAGAACACGCGCCTGTACAAGGCTGTCGCCGCAGTGGGGAAGAGCGCTGTCATCGAATGCATCCCACTGAAGAAGAAGGAGCTGCCCCACACCGTCCGGTCGATGGCTGTCTCGCACGGGACGACGTTCACCGAAGGGGCTGCAAATGCCCTGGTCGAGCTCGTGGGCGAGAACACGGTGCATCTCGACAGCGAAATCGCTAAGATTGCGCTCGCGCATCGGGGAAACGACCCTGTTTCCGAGCACGAGGTGCGCTCGCTTGTAAGCCGCACGACCGAGGCAACTCCTTGGGAATTCGTCGATGCCTTTGCCGCGCGAGACCTTAAGAAGTGCCTCATCTATCGCGCGAAAATGGAGTCGACTTCGCCCCATGCGCTCATTGCGATGTGCACTACCCGACTGCGCGAGATCATGTGCGCGAAGGTCCTGGCAGAGCGGGGCAACCCCAATGCGCTTGCATCAGCGCTGACCGAGTATGCGAAAATTGCGAACCCCAAAGCCCGCCCGAAACAGGCATGGCAGGTGAAAGGGCATAGCACCCTCGCGCGGCGTTTCTCGCGAGAGGAGCTTCGCCGCGCGATCATCACCGCGCGCGATGCCGAGCGCGCCATGAAAAGCGGCGCTGATCCCGAAGCGGCATTCATGGACTGGATCACCTCCGTCTGCACGGGAAGATAGCCCCGCCATCCACGATCGAGGCGAACCACTCGATCCCTATCTCGCATTGGTGTCCCAAAGAAAAAGGGCCCTGGGTTCTTGCGATGAACTCAGGGCCCTTTGAAAGTCGCGTTAAGCGATTTGCTTATTCAGCAGCTTCCTCAGCTTCGGCAGCCTCGGCCTTGGCGGCCTCTTCGGCTTCCTTGGCCTTGCGAGCCTTAGCAGCAGCCTCTTCCTTGAGCTGCTTCTCGCGACGCTTTGCCTTCTCGGCGGAAGCGGCAGCGAGGGCGGCCTTGCGTTCGGCCTTCTTGGCAGCCTTCTTGTTGCCCGTGGCCTCCTGCTTCTTCGGCTCCGGCTTCACGTAAGCTGCGCGATCGGCGTCGGTCACGATGGTGTTGGCGAGCTGCATGACACCGGACTTGCGGTTGGCAGCCTGGTTCTTGTGGATGATGCCCTTGGAAGCAGCCTTGTCGAGCAGGCGGCTCGCGGCGAGAGCGGCGGCGTAAGCCTCGGCACCGTTGCCGGCAGCGACAGCCTCGCGCACGCGACGCACTGCGGTCTTCAGCTCGGACTTGCAGGCCTTGTTGCGCTGATGCGCCTTCTCGTTGGTGATGTTGCGCTTCTTCTGGCTCTTGATGTTTGCCATGTTCATTCCTTTCCTAAAACAACTGATAGTCCGCGCATGCAGCACGACACGTTGCAGGAAAGAGTGTTGGAAGGCAGGATTGACGCGCGAGACGAAGAAACCGCAAAGATGCGCGTCTCGCATAGGAAACAGTCAGGATTTCTCTGTCTCGCAGGCCAATCGGCCATCCAGCACAAGCGCTTTCCCTGTTGCAGCCATGTCTGCGGATTCGCCGATGAATATCATCATGCGAACGCTTGCTGGATACGCAATGCGATAGAATAGCAAACGCTTGCGCCAATTGCACGTAGTTTTTAGTGAATTGCGCCCTTTTAAGGTGCAAACGTATACATTGAACACAAATACTGCAAGAGATAAGGACCTATCGATCGTCATGACCGACCCCTCGCATATCAGGAACTTCTCCATTATCGCCCATATCGACCACGGGAAATCGACGCTTTCCGACCGCATCCTCGAGATGACGGGCACCATCGCCGAGCGCGATATGCAAGCCCAGCTCCTCGACACGATGGACATCGAGCGCGAGCGCGGCATCACGATTAAAAGCCAGGCCGTGCGCGTGAGCTATCAGGCCGACGACGGCGAGGAATACCAGTTCAACCTTATCGACACCCCCGGCCACGTCGACTTCACCTACGAGGTGAGCCGCTCTTTGGCTGCATGCGAGGGCGCGGTGCTCGTGGTCGACGCGACCCAGGGCGTCGAGGCGCAGACAGTCGCGAACGCCATGATGGCGATGAACGCGAACCTCGAGATTATCCCGCTTATCAACAAGATCGATCTGCCCTCGGCCGACCCCGAGCGCGTTCGCGCCGAAATCGAGGACGCGCTTGCGATTCCCGCGGACGACGCGGTGCTCGCCTCGGGAAAGACAGGCGTCGGCGTGCACGACCTGCTCGAGGCTGTGGTCTACAACATCCCCGCGCCAACCGGTGACGCGAACGCCCCGCTGCGCGCGCTCATCTTCGACAGCTACTTCGACCCCTACCGCGGCGTCGTGGCGCTCGTCCGCATCGTCGACGGCTCCATGAGGAAAGGCCAGCGCCTGCGCCTCATGGCGTCGGGCAAGGACATCCTGGCCGAGGAAGTTGGCGCGCGCCATCCCGTTGAGGAGCCGCTGCCCGAGCTTGGCGTCGGCGAGGTCGGCTACCTGGTCACGGGGCTGAAAGACCTTATCCACGTGAAGGTCGGCGACACGATCACGCTCGCGGAAGGCGGCGTCGACAACCCGCTGCCGGGCTATCGCGAGGCCAAACCCATGGTCTACACGGGCTTGTTCCCCATCGAGTCGGACCAGTACGAGCCCTTGAAGGAAGCCCTCGAGAAGCTCTCGCTCAACGATCCCGCGCTGTTGTGGGAGCCCGAAAAGTCCCACGCGCTCGGCTTCGGCTTCCGCGTCGGCTTTTTGGGGCTTTTGCACATGGAGGTCGTGAAGGAGCGCCTCGAACGCGAGTTCAACCTCGATTTGCTTGCGACCGCTCCCTCAGTGGAATACCACGTCTTCAAGCAGGGTGGCGAGATGATGAGCTTGCATTCCCCTCAGGAAATGCCCGACCCCGGTGAGATCGAGCACATTGAGGAACCTTACCTTAAGGCGAAGATCCTCATCCCGCCCGATTACGTCGGAGCCGTCATGGACCTCACCGTCGCCCGCCGCGGCACGTTCGTCACGATGAACTACCTCTCGCAGAATACGGTCGAGATGCTTTGGGAGATCCCCCTCTCCGAGCTCATCATGGACTACTTCGACAAGCTGAAATCGAACACGAAGGGCTACGCGTCGCTCGACTACGACTTCGCCGGCTACAAGCCCTCGCAGCTCGTGAAGCTCGATATCCTGCTCTCGGGCAAGCCAATCGACGCGCTGTCATTCATCGTCCACAAGGACAAGGCCTACGACCGCGGGCGCGTGCTCACCGAAAAGCTGAAGGAAATCATCCCGCGCCAGATGTTCGAGGTGCCTATCCAGGCCGCCATCGGCGGACGCGTGCTCGCTCGCGAGACGGTGAAGGCGAAGCGCAAGGACGTCCTTGCGAAATGCTACGGTGGCGACATCTCGCGCAAGCGCAAGCTGCTCGAGAAGCAGAAGCAGGGCAAGAAACGCATGAAGGCTATCGGCAACGTGGAGGTCCCGCAAGAGGCGTTCATGGCGATCCTTAAGGTCGACGATTAACCATGTCGAGAAGAGATAAAGAATCCTACAACTGGTTAGACGACCCCTTCGACGAGAAGAAAGCGGCCGCCGAACGTGAGCGTATAAATGCGAAAGGGGCTTTCCCCGTTGCCGGATGCCTCATCGCGGGAGTCGTCGCCTTGATTCTCATCGTGGCGCTCTTTATCATGGGCGCCCTTGCGCTCGGCACGCTTGCGAGTGTTTGATAGCAACGACGTTTCGAAAGACCCATATGATGCATGATTTCTTCGCCGAGCATCCGCTGCTCCTCGCGCCGATGGCGGGCGTGACCGACGAAGCGTTCCGCGCGCTTTGCCGCGAGCAGGGGGCCTCGCTCGCCTATACCGAGATGGTCTCCGCGAAGGGCCTTTCCTTCGCGAACGAGAAGACGCGCCACCTGCTGCGCCTGGCTCCTGGAGAGGACCTCGTCGCTGTGCAGCTGTTCGGACACGAGCCTGCCGTCATGGCTGAGCAGGCCGCATGGATCGAGCATGCGATGGGCGACACGCTCGCATACCTCGACATCAACATGGGCTGCCCTGCGCGCAAGATCGTGACGAAAGGAGACGGCTCGGCGCTCATGTGCGACCCTGCGCTCGCCGCGTCTATCGTGTCCGCGGTGCGCGACGCCGTGAATCATCCCGTCACGGTGAAATTTCGCCGCGGATTCAAGATAGGGGAGGAGACGGCCCCCGAATTTGCACGCCGGATGGAAGCCGCGGGCGCGTGCGCCGTCACCGTGCACGGCCGCTTCTCCGAGCAGCTCTACCGCGGGAGTGCTGACTGGGACGTCATCGCGAAGGTCAAGAGCGTCGTCGCAATCCCCGTCGTGGGGAATGGGGACGTGCGCTGCGGCGCCGATGCGGTCGCCTTGCGTGAGAAGACAGACTGCGACGCGATCATGATCGGACGCGGCGCTGAGGGCAACCCTTGGGTGTTCGCCCAGGTGAAAGCCGCGCTTGCAGGCGAAGACGAGCCCGCTCGGCCCAGCATTGCCGAGCGTCTTGCCATGGCGCGCCGCCATGCGCACTTGCTCGCTGAGCGGGAAGGGCACAACATCGTGCGGATGCGCAAACACGCGATGTGGTACATGGCGGGCCTTCCTGGGGCTGCGACCGCGCGCGGGAAGATCAACGCCTGCATCACGCCGGAAGATTTCGACAAGGTGTTCGACGAGCTGCTCGCCTTCGCAGCAGCGCACGATAGCGCGCACGACTCTGCATCGGGCGCTTTCGTAAACAAGGAGGCCAACTGATGCCGCACGACCCCTATCGCGCACTCTATCTGCACGTGCCTTTCTGCGTGAAGCGCTGCTCGTACTGCGATTTCACCACGTCCGCCGTTGCCGCGGACGACCCGCGCATCGACGCGTACGTGGAAGACCTCTGCCTTGCGATTCGCCGCAAGTCGAAGGAAGGTGAGCTCTCAGCGATCGAAACGGTGTATCTGGGCGGGGGTACTCCGAGTCATATCGGGATGTCGCGGCTGTCCATGCTGCTCTACGCGCTCTCGACGTCGATGCGACTCGAGCCCGATGTGGAATGCTCTATGGAGGCGAACCCCGAAAGCCTCACTCCGAACATGGTCCGCGACATCTGGGCGCTTGGGGTGAACAGGCTCTCCATTGGCGTTCAGAGCTTTGACGACAAGGTGCTTGAAACCATCGGGCGCGCCCACGACGCGCAGGCTGCATGCCGAGCGATAGAAGCGGCTCACGAGCGATTCACCAACGTGAGCTGCGATCTTATGTGCGGAATCCCCAGGCAGAGCGCGGAATCCTTCGAGCGAAGCATCTCTCGCGCTATCGAGCTTGGCGTCTCGCACATAAGCGTCTACCCGCTCACCATCGAACCGCACACTCCGTTCGACCGCATGGTGCTCTCAGGCGAGCTGCCCGAGCCCGATGACGATGTCGAAGCCGAGCAGATGCAAATCGCGCAGTCGCTTCTTGCGGCCGCCGGCTTCGAACGTTACGAAGTCGCAAGCTACGCGAAGCCAGGCTACGAGTGCCGTCACAATATCGCCTACTGGACGGGGGTTCCCTATTTAGGAATCGGCACTTCGGCGGCAACTATGACGCAGAATAGCGAGCGGCGGATGCGAGTGACAGACGGTTCGGTGACTGACGATTTGAACGCCGAGCAGATGGTCGCCGAGGACCTCATGCTCGGCATGCGCATGACGCGCGGCGTCTCCGGCGAGAAGATCGCCGAGGCCAGTCTCGTGCTCCCGCGCCTCAACGAGACGATCGACAAGCTTGTCGAGGAAGGCCTCGCAGCCTGGAGCGAGGGTCGCTTGCGCCCGACCGAGAGGGGATGGCTTCTCGGAAACGAGCTCTACGGCGCGCTTTTCGACCTCGCTTAAGCCTTTTCGAGTACAACTCCTGTGATGCATCTATCAAGATATGGCGCACCTTGCCAATTTCTTTAGCACTCGAAGGCATCGGCTGCTAGAATGGCTCTTTGGCATGGCAGACATCGAGATGAAAGGGGTGAAGTCATGCTCTCAGATAGAAGGCAGCGCGTTCTCGCGGCGCTCATCGAGGAATACGTGGCGCGCGCTTTGCCCGTCGGGTCTCGGACGCTCACCGAGCGCTACAAGCTCGGCGTGAGCCCTGCCACCGTCCGAAACGAGCTTTCGATCCTCGAAGACGAGGGCTACATCGCGCAACCCCATACCTCTGCAGGTCGCATCCCGACCGATTTCGGGTACCGCACCTTCGTGGACGATTTGCTCGCAAATGATTCGCTTCCTGACGAGGAGCGCTACCGAGCGGTCGCCGAGGATCTGCGCAAAAGCGCCTCTGAACTCGATTCGCTCCTCGAGCAGACCTCGAGCGCCCTTGCAAGGCTTACCGATTGCCTCTCGATTGTCCTCGCGCCGACGGTCCTTGAGACGCGCGTCAAGCAGATTACGCTCGTGAGCCTTACGGCGTTTCGCGCCATCTGCGTTGTCGTGACCGAAAACGGCAATGTCTTCAACCGCCAAATGGACTTCACCATCCCCGTCGGCAGCGACGAGCTTTCGCGCATCCAGGTCCTGCTCAGTAAGGCACTTTGCGGGAAATCGCTCTCCGACGTGGAACGCGGCCTGTCGTTTGGCATGAAGCGCGCCTTCTCCGATCCGCTCGTACGCGCAGTGCTCGACGAGGTGCTCTCCTGCATCCAGGAAGGGCAGACGGGGCGCACCCACCAGCTCGGCATGAGCGCGCTTCTTGCGCAGCCCGAGTTCTCGCACACCGACGCGGTGCTGCCGCTTGTGCAGGTGCTCGAGGACGACACGGTGCTTCTGCATATCCTCGACGATTTGACGAGCACCGACGAGGACCTCTCTGTGCAGATTGGGAAGGAAAACAAGACCGAGGGCCTCTCGGGAGTCTCCGTCGTGGCGAGCCGCTACGGGCGCGGAGAGGCGGAAGGCGTTGTCGCCGTCATCGGACCGACGCGAATGGATTATTCGAAGGTTATCCAAGCCGTGCGTGCGGCAAGCGCGGCGCTTGGCGAATCGTAGTGAACTGTGCGGCTTTGGCGAGCCGCTGACGAGAGTAGTTGAGAAAGGCAAGAGATGGCCAAGGACCTGTATGAGATTCTCGGCGTGTCGAAGGACGCGTCCGACTCCGAGATCAAGAAAGCGTTTCGTCGCCGCGCACGCGAGCTGCACCCCGACGTGAACAAAGCAGCCGATGCTGAGGACCAGTTCAAGGAGCTTAACGAGGCATACGACGTTCTCTCCGACCCCAACAAGCGCGCGCAATACGACCGCTTCGGGACCATCCCCGGCGCTGCGGGCGGCGGATATGGCGGAGGATCCGGCTATGTTGACTTCGACGACCTGTTCGGTGGCGGCTTCGGCGGAATGGGCGACATTTTCTCGTCGTTCTTCGGCGGCCAAGGCGGCCAGGGCGGACGGCCCGCACGCAAGGAAGGCCGCGACATGGGGGTCGGCCTGCGTATCACGCTTGAAGAGGTCGCACGCGGCGTCGAGAAGGAAATCGTCTACGACCGCCTCGCACCCTGCCCCGATTGCAAGGGGACGGGCCTCGGCGAGAACGGCAAGGTAGTCACCTGCCCCGAATGCGGCGGCAAGGGCCGTGTCGTCAGTGTTCAGCGTACGTTTTTGGGTGACATGCAGACGGCCACGACCTGCAAGAAGTGCAACGGAACCGGCTCGTCGATCGAGAACCCCTGCCCCGAATGCGAAGGCCAGGGCCGTGTGCCCGACCGCCAGCGCGTCACGGTGAAGGTGCCTGCGGGCATCCGCGACGGCCAGCAGCTGCGCGTGGGCGGCTTCGGCGAAGCGGGCATCCAGGGCGCACAGGCGGGCGACCTCATCGTCACATGCCGCGTGCAACCGCACGAATTCTTCGAACGCGACGGCGACGATCTGCACGGGCGCGCGAACATATCCTTCATCCAGGCGATCCTCGGTGCCGAAATCGAGATCGACGGCATCATGCCCGACGAGAAGGTGCAGGTCCGTATCCCCGCGGGTTGCCAAAACGAGCAGGTCGTTCGCGTAAAGGGCTTCGGCATGCCACGCCTGAAGAGCGACATCCGCGGCAGTATGTACGTCCACGTGAACGTCGTCATCCCCGAGAAGATCGCAAAGAAGCAGCGCGAGCTGCTCGAGAAGCTCGCGGACGAGATGGGCGAAGAGGTGGCAGCTCCCCGAAGCCCGTTGCAAAAGCTGCGCGACGCCTTCAACTAGCGCACCTGAAGGGTAAGGTTGCAAAAACCCATGTCACTGCCACGTTTCTTCCTTGAGAATCAGGTTATCGCCGACGAGCCGCAGGAGGTTTTCCCCTTGCGGCTCGCGCGCGATGACGCCAAGCACGCTAAGGTTTTGCGCTTGGCCCCGGGCGAGCATATCGCGGTCATCGATGCGGCTCAGGATTACTTCGAATGCGAGATTGCGTCCCTTGACGACGATTTTCCCCTCGTGCGCATCACGCGCCACGAGGAGGCGACCGACGACGGCCCGCTTGTGATGCTCGTGCAGGGGCTTGCCAAGGGTGAGAAGATGGATTCGGTCATTCGACATGCGACCGAGCTCGGCGTGGCGGCATTCATGCCCCTGACCTGCGAGCGCTCCATCGTGAAGCTTGACGCGAAGAAAACGAGAACGCGACTTGATCGATGGTGCTCCATCGCGAAGAGCGCAGCGATGCAGTCGGGCCAGCCGCGCATCCCCGAGGTGCTCGAGCCCCGAAGCGCGAAGGAGGCGGCGTCCGAGCTCGCAGAGGCAACCGCCGTGCTCATCTGCTGGGAGGAGGCTCCCCAGACTGCTTCGCTTGCGCAAGCGATCGGGCGGGGAATTGCAGAGTGCTCCTGCCCCCGCGGCGATGCGCGCATCGCCGTCGTTGTCGGACCCGAGGGCGGGCTTACCGAGCGCGAGGTGGGCTTCTTTCTGGACGCGAATCCCCGCGCATCGCTTGTCAGCTTGGGCTCATCGATTCTCCGTACGGAGACGGCGGGCGTCGTAGCACCAGCTCTTACCTTGTATGAGCTGGGAAAACTTGGAGGCACTCGATGAAGTACGCCGTCGTCAACCTTGGCTGCAAGGTCAACCGCGTCGAGTCGGACGCCTTCGCGTCTTCCCTCGATGCCCACGGTGCGAAAAGCTGCGATGCGGCCGACGCCGACCTTATCGTGGTGAACACCTGCACGGTTACAGGCGAGGCCGAGAAGAAGACGCGCAAGGCCGTGCGAGGAGCGTTGCGCGCGAACGACCGTGCGACCGTCATCGTCACCGGGTGCGCCGCCGCCATCGACAAGGACACCTTCCTCGCAATGGACCCTCGCGTGCGCGTCATGGGGAAAGCCGAGCTTGCATCCTCGATCGATGCTGGCGCATGGGGACTTGACGCTGCGGCGCACGGGCCCGCGCTTCCCGTTGGGGAAGACTACCGCACCCGCGTGGGCGTAAAGGTCCAGGACGGCTGTAACAATGCCTGCACCTACTGCGTCGTACACGTCGCGCGCGGGAAGGCGACCAGCGTGGATCCCCGCGAGGTCGTGCGCCAATGCCGCGCGCTTGCGAGTGCCGGCGTGAAGGAAATCGTCCTCACCGGGATAAACCTCGGCTCCTACCGTTGGCGTGACGAGGGGACGGGGGAGGCGACCGGCCTTGCCGATCTTTTGCGAGTGCTCCTCGAAGAGACGGCTGACCTGCATAAAGAAGGGGAATACCCCGTGCGCTTCCGCGTTTCGAGCGTCGAGCCGCGCGACGTGCACGACGACCTGATCGAGGTGCTCGCAACGGCCGGCGGGCGCGTCTGCCGGCATCTTCACCTCCCCCTGCAATCGGGCAATTCGAAGGTGCTTCGCGAGATGCACCGCCCTTACAGCGCCGAGCATTTCGAGGCAATCGTCGCCAACCTGTATGAGCGTGTTCCCGAGCTGTCGCTGTCGACCGATATCATCTGCGGCTTCCCCGGCGAGACGGAAAGGGAGTTCGAGGACACGCTCCGTGTCGCCCGTACCTGCCGGTTCTCGAAGATCCACGTGTTCCCGTACTCGAAGCGCGAGGGAACGCCCGCGGCGGCGCGCATCGACCAGGTACCTCCCGGCGTAAAGGCCGACCGCGCCCAGCGGCTTCGCGATTTGGGAGACCTGCTGCGCGACAATGAGCGCGAGGCCCGCAAGGGCACACGCGAGCTCGCTGTCGTCGAGGAAGAGGGAGTTGCCCTCACGGAGAGCTACTTCGAGGTCCCTGCTCCAAAGAACGCGAAGGCGGGCGAGATGATTGAGATCGCGCTCTAGCTGGGGTTTCCCGTTGTGTAAGACGAGCGTTCGCCAAAGTAATGTTGCCTCCAAACTAAAGGAGCCTTCCTTTTCTGAGAACAAGAAAGGGAAGGCTCCTTCGCATTGTATGACACAGCGCGCTTCTTACAGGCCGATGCTCGCGAAATATTCTTCCGCATAGCGCGCCGAATCTGCCGCGTCCTTGCTGTAGTGGTCGGCGTGGATCTGAGCAGCGTATTCGGGCGTGAGCACGGCACCGCCAACGAACACCGAGCAACCCGGCACTTCGCGATGCAGCAGCTCGATTGTCTTCTCCATTGCCTTCACGGTCGTCGTCATGAGGGCCGATAGGCCGACAAGGCGGACGTTCTGCTCGCGCACGACGTGCAGAATCTCGCTCGGATCAACGTCGCGCCCCAGGTCGATGACGCGGTACCCGTAATTCTCAAGCAGCATCTTCACGATGTTCTTGCCGATGTCGTGGATGTCACCCTTCACGGTCGCGACAACGATTGCGCGCCCGTCATCGATGGAGGCGCCTGATTCGCCCATATGCTCGCGCACGACGTCGAAGCCTGCCTTCACGGCCTCGGCCGACGCCATGAGCTGAGGCAGGAAGAACTCGCCCGCATCGAACTTCTTGCCGACGACGTCGAGCGCGGGGATGAATGCCCCGTTCACGACGTCGAGTGCATCGCAGGACGCAAGCAGCTTCTCGGTCATTTCTCCCATAGGGCCCTTACGTCCGGACATGATGAGATTGACGACATTCTCGACCTCGCCCGATGCATGCGCGAGCGATTCCGGTATGACGATCGGGCGGGCGGCGTCGGTTGGCTTCGAGGACTGCGGCTGCGGAAGGGTTCCCGCCTGCGCCGCCGCCGTGTAGGGGTCGGGCGCATTCGCGTAGTCCTCGATGTAGCGAACCGCACCCTCGTCCTGCATATTTAAGACGCGGAAAGCGTGCACCGTGTCCATATAGCGCGCCGAAGACGGATTAAGGATCGGGAAGTCGAGCCCGCAGCCGAGAGCAGCTGCTAGAAACGTGCTGTTCAGGAGCGCGCGCTGCGGGATGCCGAAGCTCACGTTGGACACGCCGAGCACCGTGCGCACCCCGAGGCGCTCTTTGACAAGCGACACCGCCTTCACGATTTCCATCGCTTCGCTCTGATTTGTGGCGACGGCCATGACGAGGCAGTCGATCACGATGTCCTCGCGGGGGATGCCGATGCGCTCAGCCTCGGCGACAATCTTCTCGGCAACGGCAAAGCGGCCCTCGGCTGTAGGCGGGATGCCTGACTCGTCAAGAGCGAGCCCGATGATCGCACAGCCATACTTCTTGGCGAGCGGCAACACGGCGTCGAGGCTCTCGCGCTTGCCGTTTACGGAGTTGATGAGGGGCTTTCCTGCATAGCTGCGGACCACGCGTTCGATGGCGTCAGGGTTGCTCGAGTCGATGACGAGCGGCAGCGTTACCGTGGCCGAGAGCTTCTCGACGACGGCGGAGAGCATGGCGGGCTCGTCGAGCTCGGGAAGGCCGACGTTCACGTCGAGCACATCGGCGCCTGAGTTTCTCTGAGTGACCGCTTCGCCAATGACGTAATCCAGATCTCCCGAGCGCAGCGCGGCTTTGAGCTTCTTCTTGCCCGTGGGGTTGATGCGCTCGCCGATGACGGCAACAGCGTGTTTTCCCTTTTCAAGCACGACCGCTTCCTGGGCGCTCGCAAGAACGCAGGCGGGTTTGAAGGCGCGTGGCGTCGGCTTCCCGCGGCGCGCGATCTCTTTTGAAAGCAGCTCGATCGATCGGGGACTCGTTCCACAGCAGCCTCCGACGATGCTCGCGCCGGCATCGAGCAGAGGGCCCATTGCTCGCGCGAACTCCTCGGGACCGACGTCGAAGACGGTCTCGCCATTTTCCATATGGGGCAAGCCGGCATTGGGCTGCGCCATGAGCGGGCAACGCACACGGGACGCCATGGCGCGCGCAGCACCGGTCAGCTCGGCCGGACCGAGCGAGCAGTTGAGACCGACCGCCTGTGCGTCGAGCGAGCTTAGGACCTCCGCCGCGATCTCGGGTGTGGTACCGAGGAACGTTCGCCCGTCTTCCCCGAAGGTCATCGTGACGAACACCGGCAGCGTCGAGTTTTCGCGCGCCGCGAGCAGGGCGGCCTTCGCCTCCCGCAGATCCGCCATCGTCTCGATGAGGATGATGTCGCATCCCGCGGCGACAGCTGCGCGCACCTGTTCAGCGAAGATATCATAGGCCTCGTCGAAGGAAAGCGTTCCCATCGGCTCGAGCAGCGAGCCCGTCGGGCCGATGTCGCCCGCAATGTAGGGTGCACCGGCAGCTCGCGCGCAGTCGGCAGCTAGCCGGTACGCCTCCACGACGCTCATCTTATCGCCGAGCTTCAGACGGTTCGCGCTGAACGTGTTGGTCGTGACGACCTCGGCGCCCGCCGCGATATAAGCCGCGTGAATCGCCGTGATATCGGCCGCATGAGTCTTGCAGAGCAGCTCGGGGACGGCTTCGAGCGCATCGAGGCCTCGTTCCTGCATCTGTGTTCCCATGGCACCGTCAACGAGCAGGTACTCCCGCCCCTCGAGTGCGCGCCTTAGGTGCTCGTCTTTGATGGTAAGGCCGCTCAAGTTGCTAGCCATGACATGTTCTCCCTTGTTTACGTATCATGCACACCTGCCCAAGCGAACACGTGGCGCAGCTTCGCCTCACGCCCGCCGCGCGCGTTCCAGGCTCGAAAAGCCCGATCGCCGCCGTGATGCTCTTCGACGGCACGAGCAGGAAGCTGTCGGTGCAGCTCACCGCCAATCGCCCCGGTGCGCCAAGCGCTCGGAGTAAGGCGGGCTGCATCGACAGCGGCGCATCGCCGTAGCCCGGGCTGAAGCGCCAATTGGTGCGAAGCCCGGCCTCGCTTGCTTCTGCGACCACCTCGGCTTCGACGCGGTTCGCACACGCTTCCACTAGTGCGGAGGCGCAGGCGCTGTAGAAAAGCGCCTCGGTCGGGCTTGTCGCTTGGTAGCGGGCGATCGCGCGCTCTGACGCCATTCCCGCCGTGCACGAGAGGAGCGCCACACCAGCAGCACCTTCCATGTGCACCGCCATGCTCGTTCCCTCAAGGCGAGCGAATGTCCCCGAAAGATACACCCCTGCGCCTTCTCCATCAGGCACGTTGCGCTCGATGGCAAACGCCGCCCACGAGTAGGCGGGCGAAAGCGTCTCTTCGCACTCGAGCGCTATCGCGTCGAAGCGGGCAGCAAGCTCGCAATCGAGTTCCTGGTCGCCGTAGCCAAGGTACCCGAGCGCCTCGTCGCGGTCGAGTCGCAACGACCCTTCCGCCGGAGCGCAGGGAAATGTTGCGCTTCTCGGCTTCCCGTCGAGGAAGCGAGCGAACCGCGATACGCTGTCGCTCCTAGCCGACACAGCGTATCGCCTCGGTGCAGGCGCGGGCGATGTCGGGGTGGTTCATCGTGTAGACATGAAGGCCGTCCGCGTCGTGTTCCTCAAGGTCGACGAGCTGCTTGCAAGCATACTCGATGCCAGCCGCACGAAGGCTCGCGGGATCGTCCTCGTAGCGGGCGAGCAGCTTGATGATGGGGCTCGGAAGAGAGGCGCCGCACATGAACACCATGCGTTGGATCTGCTGCTTACTCAAAAACGGCATGATGCCGCAGGTAATCGGGGCATAAATCCGCGCGGAGGTACAACGCTCGCGGAAACGGTAGAAATAATCGTTGTCGAAGAACAGCTGCGTGACAAGGAAGCTCGCTCCCGCATCGACCTTCTCCTTCAGGTGCTCGATGTTGACCTTCGGGTCGATGCAATCGATATGTCCCTCGGGATACGCCGCAGCGCCCACGCAAAAACCGGCATCGGCAAGCGTAGGGATAAGATCCTTCGCGAAGCGAAACTCGGCGGGCTCAACTCCTGCAGGGATATCGCCGCGCAGCGCAAGGACGTTCTCGATGTTGTGCGCATGCAAATCCTCGATGGAGGCTGCAATCGAAGACGCGGTCGCCCCGGCGCAGGTGAGATGTGCGACGCAGACCGTGTCGAAGTCGGACTGGATGATCTCGGCCACATCGTTAGTGGAATGCTTGTTGCCGCAGCCGCCCGCCGAGTAGGTGACGGAAATGAAGTCGGGGCCAAGAGGGGCGAGACCTCCTGCAACCTCGCGCGCGGTACGGTGGTCCAGATCGCCCTTTGGCGGGAAGATCTCGAACGAGAGCGTTGGGCGCGAAGCGGCTCGCGATTCGTCGAACAGTTGCTTTACCGTGATCATGATAGTTCCTTCTGCATCCAGTGATGTGGTGAATGTCGGGCATCAGGGTAACGTGTTGCCCGCATGCTACAATGGCAAGCATGACAGACAAAACGCAAATTACACTAACTGCCCCGGCGAGCGTTGACTTGGCGCTTGTCGTCGGCCCCGCGGACTCGACGCTGCGGGTCGTCGAATCGGCCTTTGAGGCCAGCATCACCGTGAGGGGCGACTCCATCACCCTTGCAGGCGACCAAAGCGAAGTGCAGTCGCTTACGGCCCTTTTCTCCGACTTCATCAAGGTTGCAGAACGGTGCGAGGAAGTGACCCCCGAGTACGCCTTACGCTCGATCGAGCTTCTCCGCAGCGCGGAGTTCTCGCCCCAGGCACTGCGCGAGGACATCTTGCTCACCTTTCGCGGGCGAGCCATCAGACCGAAGACGGCGGGCCAGAAGCGCTACGTCGACGCCATCCGCTCCCATACCATCACGTTCGGTCTCGGTCCTGCGGGAACGGGCAAGACCTATCTCGCCATGGCGATGGCCGTCGCCGCGCTCAAGCGCAAGGAAGTCGGGCGCATCATCTTGACCAGGCCCATCGTTGAGGCGGGGGAGAACCTTGGCTTTTTGCCGGGTACGATCAACGAGAAAGTCGACCCCTATATCCGCCCGCTCTACGACGCGCTCTTCGACATGACCGACATGGAGCGCGCCAACGACCTCATCGACAGCGGGGTCATCGAGATCGCGCCGCTCGCCTTTATGCGCGGACGCACGCTAAACGACAGCTTCATCATCCTCGACGAGGCGCAAAACACCACGCCCGAGCAGATGAAGATGTTCCTGACCAGGCTCGGTTTTAACTCGAAGATGGTCGTTACCGGCGACTTGACGCAGCGGGACCTTCCAGGGTCGCGCTCGGGCCTTGCCGACGCCGAGCGCGTTCTTGGGGACATCGACGACGTGTCGTTTTGCCGCCTTTCCGGAAAAGACGTTGTGCGCCACTCCCTCGTTGCCGCAATCGTTGCCGCCTACGACCGAGCTGACGCTTAAAGCGCGCAAGGAGGTTTTCATGAACATCGAAGTGAACTGCGAATACAAGGAGGACCTCATAGCGAGCGTCCCCGTCGCTGAGCTTGCCGCCTTCGTGCTCTCCCAAGAGGACTGCCCGCAAAACGCCGAGGCCTCCGTGAGCTTCGTTGACGACGATGAGATGGCCCGTCTCAACAGGGAATTCCGTGGAAAGACCGGTCCCACTGACGTTCTTTCGTTCGAATGCGACGGACTCGACGACGAGATGGGCGGAGAGTGCGACGAAATCCCTGGGATGCCCTTCGAGCTCGGAGACGTGATCGTCGCGGTCGACGTCGCCGAGCGGCAGACCGAGCAGTTCGGCACCACCTTCGAGGGCGAGCTGAGCGTCCTTCTCGTCCATGGCCTTTTGCACCTGTGCGGCTACGATCACATCGAAGACGACGAGGCCGAAGTCATGGAGTCGCGCGAGGCGGAGCTTCTTCGCGGTTGGGCGAGCAAGCGAGGGCTCGAGCTTTCCATCTTCGGCGAGATGAACGGTCCGGGAGCGCTCGTGAGGGGAGAGCACTAGATGGCCCAATCGCTCCCTCATGCTTTCAAATGCGCAGCCGAGGGCGTCGCTTTCGCCTTCAAGCAGCGGAACATGCGCATAGACTCCGGTTTCGCCGTTGCCGCCGTTGTGCTCGGGTTCGCCCTGCGCATCGACGCCCCCTCGTGGCTCGCCATCGTTATCTGCATCGGCGCGGTCATGGCGGCTGAGACCGCAAACACCGCGATCGAAGCCGTCGTCGACCTGGTGTCACCTGAATACCACGTGCTCGCGAAGCACGCCAAAGACTGCGCGGCGGGAGCAGCTCTCATCCTCGCTGCGGCGTCGGTTGTCGTCGCCGCTATCGTTTTCATCCCCAAGATCGGAGAATTGCTGTGCTAGGAATGCAAAAAGAAGGCTTCAAGTCGGGTTTCGCCACCCTTGTCGGACGTCCGAACGCGGGCAAGTCGACGCTTTTGAACGCCATCATGGGCAAGAAGATCGCCATCACCTCCTCGACCGCCCAAACGACCCGTCACCGCTTCCGCGCTGTCTTGACTCGCGACGATTTCCAGCTCATCCTCGTCGACACGCCTGGCATCCACAAGCCCCACGACGCCCTCGGAGAGGAGCTCAACGAGTCCGCGCTCAAAGGACTGCAAGACATCGACGTCGTTGCCATGGTGATCGACGCCTCCCAACCGATCGGCCGCGGCGATGAATGGGTCGCCAAGCAGGTCGCCGCCTGCAAGGCGCGCCGCATCTGCGTGCTCTCCAAGACCGACATCGCCACACCCGAGCAGATTGCCGCGCAGCGCGAGGCAGCAGAAGCCCTCATGACCTGGGACGCCATGGTGGCGCTCTCCGCGCGAAGCGGAGCGAACGTCGACGCCTTCGTCGAGGAGGCCGTCTTCTTCCTGCCCGAGGGCCCCGCGTGGTTCCCGCCCGACATGCAGACCGACCAGCCGATGGAAGTCGTGATCGCCGAGTTTATCCGCGAGAAGATCCTGCGCTCGTTCCACGATGAGGTGCCGCACTCGATCGGCGTCGCCGTTGATAACATGCAGTACGAGAAGAAGAAGGACCTTCAGCGCATCTTCGCCACTATCTACGTCGAGCGCGACAGCCAAAAAGGCATGATCATCGGGAAGAAGGGCACTGCGATCAAGCGCATCGGCAGCGAGGCGCGAGCCGATCTCGAGCAGCTGCTCGGCTGCCGCGTGTTCCTCGATTTGAACGTAAAGGTGAAGAAGAACTGGCGTCGTGACGCCACGCAGATTCGCCGATTCGGCTACGGCGAGGGCGCTTAATTCTCGCCGCCTTCGCTTTGTGCAGGTATTGTCGCGTATCGGACGGAGTGCGCAGCGACGCCGAAATACCGACGTCCGTTCAGCTACAATAACGCAGATGAGACGTTTGAACGGGAGAATGCGCGCATGATGATCTGCCCTCATTGCCAAAGCGAAAATCGCGAAGGAGCTAAATTCTGCAATGAATGCGGGAGCCCTCTGCTCTCGTGTGCCGACAAAACACAGGTCATCGACGCGGTGGCCCTCGGCGATGCACAGGAGCTCAATGGGCGCGAAGAGGCGGATGATGCGGACAAGACGCAGGTCATCGACATAGCGACGCCCCTGAATGCTGAGGACCCGAAGATATCTGGTGTCGATGAGACTAACTCCTTCAAGCTCATCGACGAAGATGACTCCGATTTCATCGATGATGCTGCAGAATTGCAAGATATCGAGGAAGCAGAAGACGAGGAGCTCGGGCAAACCACCGATGAGCATGCGGCCTCGCATGACGCGATCGACGACGCCGAACGTGAGGCACTCGATGAGGCCCTGCCGCGCATCGACATTGCTCAATCCGGTGGAAGCGATTCGCTCGCCAGCGAGCAGACGCGCAAGATCGACCTGAACGCGGCGAATACCGTCGACCTGTCGGGCTTCGAGCGGCTTGTCGACTCGAGCTATGTCCCGCCTGCGCGCTCGTGGCGCTCCGGCGATACGATGGAGCTTCCCAAAATCGAGGGCGAGCCCGCGCCTGCCCAGAAGAAATACGAGTCGCCCGACACCGAGAAGGAAGCGAAGAAACGCAAGGCTGCCCGTAGAACCTGCGCGATCGTTGCGGTCGTCGTTGTGGCTATCCTCGCCGCAGCGGCAATCGGCGTCACTTATTCGCTGGAGCTTTGGGGCGGAAAGACCGTGCCCGATGTGACGGGGGAGGCCCAGGCTGACGCGATCTGGCTCCTCGAGAGCAAGGGATTTGCCGTCAACACGTCGCAGGTGAAATCGGATGAGGTCGAGGGCATCGTTCTCATCACTGACCCCGCTGCAGGTTCGCGCGTTCCCAGCGGCACCACGGTGAACGTCTCCATTGCAACCCCGCGTGCCGTCCCCGACATCGTGGGGAGCACCCAAGATGAGGCGAAGGCCGCCTTTGAGAAGGAAGGTCTTGGCAACGTTACGTTCAAGACGGTGAAATCGGACGAGACCGAGGGCACTGTGCTCGAAGTCGAGCCTCAAGCAGGCACGAAAGTGAAGTCGGCAACCGCCGTGACCGTCACGGTTGCCGAGTCCTACGTTGTGCCTGACGTCACCGGCAAATCGCAGGACGACGCCACTGCCGCGCTCAAGGAAGCGGGCTACGCTGTCGAGGTCGCAACCAAGTATTCCGAAGACGGCTCCGAGGGCACGGTGCTCTCCACCGATCCCGCTGCCGAAACGAAGCTGAAATCGGGATCCACCGTGACGATCACCGTGTCGAAATCGCGCGAAAAGGAGCTCATCTCCGAAACCTATGCCTTTTTCAGCAAGGGTGCTACCGTTGTCATGGACGGCATTAACTACGAGGTAGTCTCCTGCGACAGCGTGAACTACGAGGGCGACGGGCTCGTGAGCTACACAATCACCGCCAAGAAGTTCGAGAACACGCTGTTTTTCGGCACGATTTACGGCTCGGCGGAGCAGAAGTCGGGCACCATCAAATGGAACTCGGACAACAGCATCGCCTCCAGCAAACCATCGCTTAAGAAGTAGCTCTCGTGGCACACCCCACCTATACTGCGCGCGTCATCGTCGTGCGCAAGACGAAGCTGGGGGAGAGCGACCTTATCCTCTCCCTGCTGACAGAGGACGGCTCTCAGCTTCGCGCGGTCGCCAAGGGAGCTCGCAAGCCGAAAAGCAGCTTCGCCTCGCGGCTCGAACTCTTCTCGGTGGCAGACATCCTCTGCGCGAAGGGCCGCTCGCTTGACGTAGTGTCCGAGGCGCGCCTCGTCGAAGGCAACGCCGCCCTGCGCAGCGACATCGAGCGCGCCTCAGCTGCCGCCCCTATAGCTGAGCTCATCGAGCGCACCACGCAGGCGGGCCTCGAATGCCCGAACCTCTTCGCGATGACGCAGACCGCGCTTCGAACGATGTGCGACTCAGACGCCGCAGGCGCGCCTTCAATCGCTGCCGGCCATCTTTTGAAGGCGTTCGCCATGACCGGTGTGCGCCCCGTGCTCTCCGAGTGTGCCGCTTGCGGAAATCCCGTGACGCCCCTGCCGGACGGCTCGCTCGCCTTCTCCCCGCGCGAAGGCGGTGTGATATGCTCGCACTGTCGAGTCCATACGGAAGCCGGCTATATCGACGCCCAAACCGCCGAATGGTCGAACTTCCTTCTGCGCTCGACGTTCTCCGACATCGCAGGCGCACGCATGGGGGTGCGCGAGGCGTTCTCGGTGCTTGATCTGTGTCAGCGATGGTGCCTCGAGCATGTCGGCTGCAGGCTTCGCTCGCTCTCGTTTATGTTCACGAGCGGGCTTTACGAATCGAAATGACGGAAAGAGGAAGAAATGTACACCTATCGCACCAAAGGGGTTTGCTCCCGCGCCATCAACGTTGAGGTCGAGGGCGACACGATCAAACATGTCGACTTCATCGGTGGATGCAACGGCAACCTAAAGGCAATTTCCAAGCTCGTCGAGGGCAAAGACATCGCCGAGGTCTGCTCGATCCTCGATGGAAACACCTGCGGCAATCGTTCCACTTCGTGCGCTGACCAGCTTTGCCACGCCCTTCGCGAGGCGAAATCTGCCGAATAACGGCCAGATTGTGCAGAACAGGTGGGAATGCTCCTTGTCTCGCTTGCCGCACCGAAGACGTCCCATTACAATAAGCAGGCTGCCATAACGGCAGATGGTTCGCCCCTAGTTCGCATGCGCCACCCGCTTGCCTACCCGGGACGATCGAGAGCTTAGATACTTGAAAGGTGGAAAACAAATGGCAACGAAGCTCAGCATCTCCAAGGAGAAGACCGCCGAACTCATCAAGGAATTCGGCAAGTCCGACAACGACTCCGGCTCCGCCGAGGTCCAGGTCGCTATCCTCTCCGAGCGTATTCGCAATCTTACCGAGCATCTGAAGTCCCACAAGAAGGACAATCACACCCGTCGTGGCCTGATGAAGCTCATCGGTAAGCGTCGCGGCCTCCTGAAGCACATCAAGGAGCGCAACATCGAAGAGTACCGCGCACTCATCAAGAAGCTCGGTATTCGCGACAACATCTAAGCTTGGAACGTGGGCCCGCAAGTTGCGGGTCCCGTGCTATATGCAAGGCGGTCGCGCATCGCATCCGGCGGGCGCGCTCGTGGAAGCGGGGGAATGTGAGTACCTCGCAGCCGAAGAAGCTCAGGCGCAATAGGGCGCATGAGGCTAAGAGAAAGAAAGAAACACATGGAAAAGATCGTCGAATCCTTCGAGCTGTACGGTAAGCAGTACCGCTTCGAGACTGGCGAGCTGGCCAAGCAGGCAACCGGTGCCGTGCTGGTCACCCAAGGCGACACCACGATCCTCGTGACTGCCGTCGTCTCCAAGCAGGAGAAAGACTACGACTTCTTCCCCCTTACGGTTGACTACATCGAGAAGATGTACTCTGTCGGCCGCATCCCTGGCGGCTACCTGAAGCGCGAGGCGCGTCCTTCCGAGAAAGGCACCTTAAACGCTCGTATGATCGACCGTCCGATCCGCCCCGGTTTCCCTGACGGCTACAAAAACGAGGTCCACATCGTCGCAACGACGCTCGTGTGCGACGGCGAGAATCAGCCTGATGTCATCTGCGTCGGCGGCGCGTCGGCGGCACTGCTTGTCGGCGGTGCCCCCTTCGACGGCCCTGCCGCCTGTGTCAAAATCGGCCGCAACGCCGAAACGGGCGAGTTCATCGTCAACCCCACCTACGAGGAGGACGCCAACTCCGACCTCGACCTCACCATTGCCGGCACCAAGGACTACATCTCCATGGTCGAAGCGGGCGCTAAGGAAATCTCGGAAGAGGACATGCTCGCTGCCATGACCTTCGGCCAGGAAGCGATCGCCGCGTTCTGCGACAAGCAGGCCGAGTTCATCGCCAAGGTCAATCCCACCCCGATGGAGTACAAGCTCCATACTCCCGCTCCCGAAATTGCCGAACGCGTCGAGCCGTATTTCGATCGCATGTCCGCAGCGCTCAAAGATGCCGATAAGCTCTCTCGCATGGGCAAGGTCGAGGATCTGAAGGCCGAGATCACCACCAACGAGTTCTCCGACGAAGAGCGCGCAAGCTGGGGCTCCGACATCGCTGCTGCGCTTAAGAAGCTTGAGAAGAAGGCCATGCGCAAGATGGTCATCGAAACCGGCGAGCGCGCCGACGGCCGCCGCCCGGACGAGATTCGCCCGCTGCACATCGTTCCTGGCTACCTGCCCCGCGTTCACGGCTCCGGCCTCTTCCAGCGCGGCCAAACCCAAGCGCTCTCCATCTGCACGCTCGGCATGCTCAACGAGTGGCAGCGCCTCGACACCATCTGGCCCGAAGAGGGCAAGCGCTACATGCACCAGTACAACTTCCCGCCCTACTGCACCGGCGAGACCGGACGGATGGGTGCGCCTAAGCGCCGTGAGGTGGGCCATGGTGCCCTGGCCGAGCGCGCGATTGCTCCCGTGCTGCCCGACACCGACACCTTCCCCTACGCCATCCGCGTGGTCTCCGAGGTGCTGGAGTCCAACGGTTCCTCCTCCATGGCCTCCACGTGCGGAAGCTGCCTGGCTCTGATGGACGCCGGCGTGCCGATCTCCGCGCCCGTCTCCGGTGTGGCCATGGGCCTCATCAAGGAGGGCGACGACGTGGTCATCCTCTCCGACATCCAGGGCATCGAGGACTTCCTCGGCGACATGGACTTCAAGGTCTGCGGCACCCCTAACGGCATCACCGCCCTGCAGATGGACAACAAGGCCAAGGGCCTGTCCGTCGAGATTTTGGCCCGCGCCCTGAAGCAGGCCCACGAGGGCCGCGCCTTCATCCTGGCCGCCATGCTGGACACCATCGACGGCCCGCGCGCCGAGATGAAGGAGACCGCGCCGCGCATCGAGACCATCAAGATCCCCGTGGACAAGATCCGCGACGTCATCGGTTCCGGCGGCAAGGTGGTTCGCGGCATCCAGGAGGAGACCGGCGCCTCCATCGACATTCAGGAGGACGGCACCATCCACGTGGGCGCCGTCTCCGGCACCGCCATGCAGGCGGCCAAGGACATGATCCTCGGCATTGTGAAGGAGCCCGAGGTGGGCGAGGTCTTCGAGGGCGAGGTCGTCGGCATCAAGGACTTCGGCGCCTTCGTGAAGCTCACGCCGGGCAAGGACGGCCTGCTCCACATCTCGCGCGTGGCCAACGGCCGCGTCGGCAAGGTGGAGGACGTGCTGAGCCTGGGCGACATCGTGAAGGTGGAAGTGCTCGAGATCGACCCGAAGACGGGTAAGATTTCGCTGGACCGCCTGGACAAGCCGGACGCGCCGGCTTCCGCGTCCCCGGCTCCGCGCGACAAGGGCGAGCGTCACGAGCGCCGCGAGCGTCGGGAGGACAACCGTCCCGGCCGCGCCGGCCGCACGCCGCGTCGTCGCCACGAGAGCGGCAGCAGCAACTAGCGTTTTATGGAAAGGGTCGCGATTGCGGCCCTTTCTTGTTGCAATCGGAATCCGCTACGCCGGCACCGTCCTGTAGGGGCAGACCTTAGTCTCCCCTAACGCCCCAGCGAAAGAGAAACCGGGGATGCCTAGATGGTTCGGATTGCTTAGGTAGAAGTTCACGCCGCGACACTCCCGGAGAGGAGCCAGGGGGCACCTTGATTCGCTCAGACAGTCCTCGCCGGTATCGAAGGCGCGCTAGCTGCATTGCTCCCTGCATCATCGCGCCTTCGATACCGTCTGCGGAACTCGCTCGGTCAAGGCGCCCCCTGTCTCCTCTTCGCTCTCACGTTGTTGCTTTACAATAGCGTTCACGCTTCTTGTTGAATCTGACTGGTGTATGGGAGGTTTCCTATGATTAAGGTTGCGGTGGCGGGTTATGCGGGGCGCATGGGCTCGGCGGTGGTTGATGCGGTAACGGCTGCGGATAACATGAATGTGGTCTGCGGCATCGATCCCCATGCCAAGGAGGCGCCCTTCCCGGTGTTCGACACGCTGGCAGAGGCGCTGGATGCGACGGACGTCGATGTGCTCGTCGACTTCACGCAGCCGAACGTGGTGGCGGGCAATCTCTCGGTGGCGCTGCCGCGGGGGGTCGACTGCGTGGTGGGAACGACGGGGCTTTCCAACGAGACGCTGGAGGGGCTGGCCGCCTCGGCGGCGCCGGGGACGTGTTTGTTCTACGCGCCGAACTTCACCACCGGCGCCGTGCTCATGATGGAGTTCGCGAAGGCCGCCGCGCCCTATTTCCCCGAGGCCGAGGTCATCGAGTACCACCACTGCAACAAGAAGGACGCGCCCTCCGGCACCGCCGTGCGCACCGCCGAGATCATCGCAAAGGCGCGTGCCCCGCGCGTGAGCGAGGCCCCCGGCCGCGAGACCGAGATCGCCGGTGCCGAGGGTGCTCGCGGGGCGCTTATCGACGGCGTGCCCGTGCACTCCGTGCGCTCCATGGGCTTTGTGGCCAGCCAGGAGGTCATCTTCGGCTCGCTGGGCCAAACCCTCACCATCCGTCACGACTCGTGGGATCGCACTTCCTACATGCCCGGCGTCCTGCTGGGCATCCGCAGCGTGGGGGAGCGCGACGGCCTCATCGTCGGCCTTGAGAACTTTATGAATTAGACTCTCAGCCCCCATTCGTTCGCAGACGCCATCCGTAGGGGGCGGCCTTGGTCGCCCCTGTTTTGTCTCGCATGATCGTTCCGCTCGCCTGGGCTGACCAAGGTCAGCCCCTACGGAACAGACGCAAGGGCAGTGCCTGCTTGGGGCAGCACCTTATCCGCGCAGGTTGTGCGTTTGACGGACTTACGGGCGCTCGCGTTTCTCCGTCGAGCCAACCATGGCATAATAGAGCTGTGCTAGGGCAGCCACGCCCCCCGAGTTTGTTTAAGGAGATACTTCCATGGAGTTCAAGCGCGATCCTCGCTTCGGCCGCATGATTCCGGCCATGGTCACCCCGTTCAACGCCGACCTCGAACTCGATCTCGACCGGGCTCAGGAGCTGGCCGACCGACTCGTACGCGGCGGTGCCGACGCCCTCATCGTCAACGGGACCACCGGCGAGAGTCCCACGGTGTTCTACCCCCAGAAGCTCGAGCTGTTCCGCGCCGTGGTGCGCGCCGTGAACGGCCGTATCCCCGTCATCGCGAACGTCGGCGACAACTGCACGGCCGACACGGTGTACTTCGCCCAGGATGCCGCCAAACAGGGCGTCGACGGCTTCATGTGCGTCGTGCCCTACTACAACAAGCCCCCGCAGGAGGGCCTGTACCGCCACTTCAAGACCATTGCGGATTCCACGGACATGCCCATCATCCTGTACAACATCCCCGGACGCTGCTCCATCAACATGGAGGGCGACACCACCCTGCGCTTGGCCCACAACTGCGACAACGTCGTGGCCATCAAGGAGGCCTCGGGGAACTTCGATCAGATCAAGTACATCATCGACAACGCTCCGGCCGGCTTCGACGTGTACTCCGGCGACGACTCGTCCACCCTCGACATCATGGAGCTGGGCGGCGTGGGCGTCATCTCCACCATCGGCAACGTCGCGCCCGACCGCATGAAGGCCATCGTCGATCTGGCCGCCAAGGGCGAGTGGGATGCGGCTCGTGAGGCCAACGAGGCCCTGATGCCGCTCATGAAGGGCCTGTTCGAGACCTCGAATCCCATCCTCGTGAAAGAGGCCCTGAGCCTTGTCGGCTTCCCCGTCGGCGGCGTGCGCCTGCCGCTCGTGGACGCCACGCCGGAGCAGTCGGCGCGCCTGGCCTCCATCATGCGCGAGGTCGGTGTTCTTGACTAGAATCGTCCACCATTGAAGATGCGACGCCGGCCCGATGCCCTCGGGTCGGCGTTTTTGCGCGTTACTACCTTTAGAAAGAGGCATTGAATGACCAAAGAAAACCAAGAGAAGCAGAACGGCCGCACGGAGGGCGGCAGCGGCAAGAACGCCAACCGGCGCAACAACGATCGCCGCAAGAACAACACCTCCTTCAAGCGTGTGAACCTGGAGCGCAAGCGCCCGCAGCTCTCGCGCGGCGAGACAGCGGCGGCCAAGGAAGTCCCCTCCGGCAGCCGAAAGCCGCGGCGCGGCTCGAAGGCGGGCAAGGACCCGAACGCGAAGCTCAAGATCATCCCGCTCGGCGGTCTTGACGCCATCGGCAAGAACATGACCGCCTTCGAGTGCAACGGCGACATGATCTTGGACGACGCGGGCCTGATGTTTCCCGACGACGACCATCCGGGCATCGACCTCATCCTGCCCGACTACACCTATGTGCTGGAGAACGCCGACAAGCTGCGCGGCATCGTCATCACCCACGGCCACGAGGACCACACGGGCACGCTGCCCTACCTTCTGAAGGATCTCGACCGCACGGTGAACATCTACGCCACGAAGCTCACGCTCGGCCTCATCGAGGGCAAGTTCGCCGAGCACCGCGTGAAGAACGCCAAGCTCATCGAGATCAAGCCCGGCGACGAGGTCAAGCTCGGCTGCTTCACGGTGGACTTCTTCGCCGTGAACCACTCCATCCCCGGCGCGGTGGGCCTGTTCATCCAGAGCCCGGCCGGCAACGTTTTGCACACCGGCGACTTCAAGCTGGACCAGACCCCCATCGACGGCATCACCACCGACTTCGGCGCCCTGGCGCGCTTCTCGGAGACGGGCGTGGATCTCATGATGAGCGACTCCACCAACGCCACGAACCCGAACTTCACCCCGTCGGAGGCCGAGGTGGGCAAGACCTTGGAGCAGATCATCTCCCAGGCCAAGGGCCGTGTCATCATCGCCAGCTTCGCGAGCCACATCCACCGCATGCAGCAGATCTGCGACGCGGCGGTGAAGAACGGCCGCAAGGTGGTCGTCACGGGCCGCTCCATGATCCAGAACACCGACATCGCGCGGCGGCTCGGGTACCTGAACATCTCCGACGAAAACCTCATCGACGCCTACGACCTGAAGGGCATCCCGCCGGAGCAGGTGGTCATCATGTGCACCGGCAGCCAGGGCGAGCCGCTTTCGGCTCTGGCCCGCATCGCCAACGGCGAGCACAAGACCATCGAGATCGAAGAGGGCGACACCGTCATCATCTCGGCCACGCCGGTTCCCGGCAACGAGAAGGCCGTCACCCGGGTCATCAACCAGCTGGCCAAGATCGGCGCCGACGTGTACGACAAGAGCCGGGCGCGGGTGCACGTGTCGGGCCATGCCGGGGCCGAGGAGCTGAAGATCATGCTCTCCATCGTGAAGCCGAAGAACTTCATGCCGGTTCACGGCGAGGCCACGCACCTGCGGGCCCACGCGAAGCTGGCCGAGGCCACCGGCGTCGACCCGGACAACATCTACGTGCTTGAAAACGGCGACTCCCTGGAGCTTTCCGCCCGGGGCGTCGAGCGCGGCGAGGGCGTGCCCTCGGGCATCGTCTATGTGGACGGCCTTTCGGTGGGCGATACCTCCCAGGACGTGCTGGACGAGCGCAACACGCTCGGCAACCAGGGCTTCGCCTCGGTGGCCGCGGCCGTGAACATGAAGGATCGCAAGCTCATCGGCCAGGTGCAGGTGTCCATGCACGGCATTACCGGCGGCGACGACTACTATCTGGCCCACGAGGCCGAGAACACCGTGGCCAACGCCCTGCGCAAGTGCCTTTCCAAGGACGGAGGCGTGAAAGAACTGCGCAAGGCCGCCCGCGACGCGCTGCTCTCGCTTCTCTGGGAGCGCACCAAGCAGCGTCCCATGGTCGTCGTGAACCTGCTGGAGGTCTAGAGGCACCGTGGCGCGCAATACGAGCACCAACAAAGAGAAGGCGAGCGCCCAGAAGGCCTCAGGGAACCTGTCGAAGAGCGGCACGCGCAAATCCGCCGCGGCCCGCAGCCGCGCCGTTGAGGCCGAGCCCCGCATCTTGGACGACCGCACGCGCCGCGACATCGTGGGCGTCGGCTTCATCATTTTGGGCATTGTGCTGTTCATCGCGGCCGCGGCTCCGGCCGGGGCCATCGTGACCGACTTCCTTTCGGAGTCGCTCCATGTCGTCTTCGGCGTGGGCTGCTACATCATGCCCTTCTTCCTCGTCGCCATTGGCGGCGCCGTTCTGTACCGCATGCAGTCGGAGCGCATGTCGCTGCGCGTCACGTTGGGCCTCTCGCTCATCCTCGTGGCGCTGCTCGGCATCATCGCGCTGTTCACGCCGACGACCGGCACAGGCCCTGCTGCCCTGTTCGACCGCATTGCGCTCGTGACCCACGGCGGCTATGTGGGGGCGGCGCTCGCCTGGGTGGGGCTCACGCTCTTCGGGCCGGCCATCTCCGCCATCCTGCTCATCGGGGTGGCCATCGTCGGCGTCATCGTCATCGGATTCTCCATCTCCGCGTTTCTGGAGAAGGTGCGCGCCCGCTGCGACTTGGACGGCGAGGGTGCCGCCTCCCTCATTCCCGATGCCTTCGGATCTATGAGGCGGGGGAGGGGCAAGCCGCCGCTGACGACCATGGCCGAGTCCGCCGATCTGCCCCCGGCAGCCCATGGGGCGCCCACCGCTCGCATCTCCTTGGGCGAGCAACCGCGCCGGCGCTCCCGCGGGGCTACGGCCGACGCCGTGCCCGATGCGGCCGTCACGCGGCAGCTGGGCGCCCAGAAGACGGGTGGCCTCGTGCCCATTCAGGCTCCGGATCCGCGCGAGGTGGCCGAGGTGGAGGACATCTCCGCTGTGGAGCCGGCCGCCCCCATGACCCGCAAGCTCGGGCGGCGCCGCCAGGAGGCCGAGGCCGCGAAGACGAAGCCCGTGAGCAAGAAGACGGCCCCCAAGAAAAAGAAGGAGGCTCCGGCCCAACCCATCTCCAAGGACGGCTTCCAGCTGCCTCCCATGAATCTCCTCGCCACCGGCGGTGCCCGCCGCGGCTCTACCGAGGAGGAGCTGCGGGAAGTGGCCGCCGAGCTGCAGGGGACCCTGGAGGACTTCGGCGTCATGGCGAGCGTGGTTGGCTGGGTGGAGGGCCCCACGGTGACGCTGTTCAAGGTGGACCTGCCCTCCGGCGTGCGCGTGAGCAAGGTCACCAACCTCACCGACGACATCGCGCTGGCGCTCGCCGCCCCCGGCGTGCGCATCTTCGCCCCCATTCCCGGCACCAACTACGTGGGCATTGAAGTGCCCAACCGCAACCGCCAGATGGTGTATCTCCCCGACGTGCTCGCCGCTGCGGGCCCCGGGCCTTTGCAGGTGGCCATCGGCGAGGACGTGGAGGGCCACGCCATTGTCCACGACCTGGCGAAGATGCCCCACGTGCTCATCGCCGGCACCACCGGCTCGGGCAAGTCGGTCGAGGTCAACTCGATGATCATGTCCATCCTCATGCGCGCGACCCCGGCTGAGGTGCGCTTCATCATGGTAGACCCCAAGCGCGTGGAGTTCGCCCCCTACGAGGGCATCCCGCACTTGTACGTCCCCGTGGTCACCGAGTGCCGCGAGGCCTCCAGCGCCCTTTCCTGGGCCGTGGCCGAGATGGAGCGGCGCCTGAAGATGTTCTCGAAGTGCGGCGTGCGCAACATCATCACCTTCAACGAGAAGGCCCGAGCGGCCCAGGCGGCCGACGAGGCTGCCGAAAAGAGGGGAGAGGAGCCGCCGGAGAACCTCTACGGCGAGCCCATCCCCTACATCGTCATCGTCATCGACGAGCTGGCCGACCTCATGATGAATGTGGGCAAGGAAGTCGAGTTCTCCATCAGCCGTATCGCGCAGCTCGCCCGCGCCGCCGGCATCCACCTCATCATCGCCACCCAGCGCCCCTCCACCAACGTGGTCACAGGCCTCATCAAGGCGAACATCACCTGCCGCATCGGGCTTACCGTGGCCTCGGGCATCGACTCCCGCGTCATCCTCGACTCCACGGGCGCCGAGAACCTCATCGGCATGGGGGACATGCTCTTGGCCAAGCCGGAGTACCCCAAGCCCATCCGCATCCAGGGCCCCTACATCCCCGACGACGAGATCGCCGCCGTGGTGGCGCACCTGAAGAGCCAGGGCGAGCCGGAGTACCACTCCGAGATCCTGAAGACCAACGTCGTGACCTTGGGCGACTCCTCGCCTTCGGGAGAGGGGGGCTCCGAGGCCGACGATCCGCTTCTGTGGGAGGCCGCCGATGTGGTGGTTTCAAGCGATTTGGGCTCCACGAGCAACCTTCAGCGTCGCTTGAAGGTCGGATACGCGCGAGCTGGACGTATAATGGATCAGTTGGAAGAAAAGGGCATCGTGGGCCCGGCCAACGGAAGCCGCCCGCGCGAGGTGCTCGTCGACCAAATGGAACTGGAAACACTGAAGGCCTTCGAGGCCGCTGACGAATAGGCCGGAACGGAATCGCACCGCAACGGCCAACGGAAAACACAGAGGAGACCATCGTGGCGAGACAGACATCATTCGGCGAGGCGCTTGCCCATGCCCGCGAGCGCAAGGGACTCGATTTGTCCACGGCCGCCCGCAAGCTGCGCATCCGCCCGGATATCCTGCGCGCCATCGAGGAGGGTGATTTCGCCCGCATGCCCCCGCGCGGCTACACGTCGAACATGGTGGGCGCCTACGCGCGCCTGGTGGGGCTGAACCCCACGGAGGTCACCCGCGCCTACCGGGAAGAGGTCTATCAGTTCGAGACGGGCCGCCGTCCGGCGAGCAACCGTCGCGAGCGCCCCCGCGATGCCGGGCGCACGGTCGCGCTGCCCTCCAGCCGCGATCGGGGATCCTCTCGGGGCTCCTACCGAGACGATTATACGGGCTCCACGCGCTCCGGTCGTTCCGGCTTGGGCGGTTCCTCGGCCCGCACGGGCAGAACGGCCCCGCAGCCCCAGTACACCAACCTCGTCCAGGGCCGGCAGGCCCCGGGCATCGCGGCGAACATCGGCTCGTACTTGCCGCTCATCATCGTGGGCGCCATCATCGTGGGCCTGCTCGTCCTCGTGATCGTCCTGGCCTTTGGAAACCGCGCAGCGCCGGAAAGCGATGTGCCCACGGTGCCTATCTCCGGCATGCAGAACCCCGCCGGCACCGATACCGGTGCCGCGAATGAGGGCGGCACCGACGCGACGGCGCCCACCCAGCAGCCCGTGGCGCCGACGAGCGCCAAGTTTAGCTACAACGTGCCCGAGGGCTCAAGCGTCTACATCGAGGTCGTCCAGGACGGCAAGACCGTGGAGGCGGGCGATGTCACCGGGCCCAAGACGGGCGATTTCGATGTGACCGGGACGCTGAAGTTCGTGCTTTCCGGTGATGACGAGGACATCGCCGCCGTCAAGCTCACCCTCGACGGTGAGGAGGTGAAGGCCGAGGATCAGAACGGCCGCGGCGTCTACACCTACACCGTCAACTTCGAGGACGTGCTCAACGACTGGAAGCGCGCCAACGGCGTGGCCGGGGCCTCCTCGGATAGCTCCGGCGACTCGGATTCCGGCTCCTCCTCCGGCTCGGATTCCTCGAGCGACGACTCCAGCACAAGCGATAGTTCCTCCGGCACCTCGGGAAGCGGCGACGCGTCCGATTCCGGCGAGGACTCCTCCGACAACGCGGCCTAGCGGGCCCATCGAGAAAGGCAATCAACCCATGGCTAAAGAATCCAGCTTCGATATCGTCTCCACGGTGGATATGCAGGAGGTGGACAACGCCTTCCAGCAGGCCCGAAAGGAGCTCGCCCAGCGCTACGATCTGAAGGACTCGGGCGCCGAGATCTCCCTGGACAAAAGCGCCGGCCCCCTGACGGTGACCGCGCCGGCCGATTTCGTGGCCTCTCAGGTCATCGACGTCATCGGCAGCAAGCTCATCAAGCGCGGCATCGATCTTACCGCCGTGAAGTGGGGGGATTCCACGCCTTCCTCCGGCGGCGGGGTGCGCCGGTGCGCCACGGTGGTCAACGGCATCGACAAGGAGACCGCGGGCAAGATCAACAAGGACATCAAGGCCCAGAAGCTCAAGTGCAAGGTGACCATCGAGGGCGACAAGCTGCGGGTGAGCTCTCCCTCTCGCGACACGTTGCAGGAGGTCATCGCCTTCTTGCGCGGCCAGGACTACGGGCAGCCGCTGCAGTACGTCAACTATCGCTAGGACTTCAGACGTGATCGATACGACGCGCGACAGCGCGGCGCCCTCCGTCTGCCTCATCACGATGGGGTGCGCGAAGAACGAGGTGGACTCGGCCGCCATGGCGCGGCGCTTGCGCGAAGCCGGCTTCTCCGTGACCGAGGAGGCGTCCAGCGCCGACGCCATCATCGTGAACACCTGCTCGTTCATCCAGGCGGCCACCGAGGAGAGCATCGATGCCATCTTCGAGGCCGCTTCCCTGCCCAAAGTGGATGAGGGCAGTGCCGTCCTCATCGTCGCCGGCTGTATGCCGGCCCGCTACGGGGACGACCTGGCCGCGGAGCTGACGGAGGCGTCGGCGTTTGTGCCCTGCAGTCGCGAGGACGATATCGCGGAAGTGGTGGCGCGCGCTTTGAGGATCTCCCTTCCCGTAGCGGCCGTTGGGGGCGAGCCGGCGGAAGGGGAGGGCCGGACGTTCGCCTACGTGAAGATATCCGATGGCTGCGACCGCTTCTGCTCCTATTGCACCATCCCCTACATTCGCGGGCGCTACCACAGCTTCCCGTACGAGCAGATCGCCGAGGACGTCGAGCGCGAGATCGCCTCCGGCGCCCGGGAGATCGTGATCATCGCCCAGGACACCGGACGCTGGGGCGCCGACCTTCCCGACGGCCGCGACCTCGCGTGGCTCGTCGACACGCTGGCCGAGGCGCACCCCGACACGTGGTTCCGCATCATGTACCTGCAGCCCGAGGGCGCAACCGACGAGCTGCTCTCCGTCATGGCGGCCCGCGAGAACGTTTGCTCTTATCTGGACATTCCCCTGCAGCACGTGAGCAAACCGATCCTTCGGGCCATGAACCGCCGAGGGGATGCCGCAGCGTTTCGCGCCCTCATCGAGCGCATCGAGGCCGCGGTGCCCGACATCACCTTGCGCACAACGCTCATCGCGGGATTTCCCGGCGAAACCGACGAGCAGTTCGAGGAGCTCCTCGATTTCGTCTCCGAGGGGCTGTTCCATTACGTCGGCGTCTTTCCCTATTCCCGCGAGGAGGGCACCACCGCCTTCGACCTGCCGAACCAGATCGACGAGGACGAGAAGGCCGAGCGGGCCCAGGTGCTGCGCGACGCCGCCGATGCCGCCTGCGGGCCCCGCATCGCCGAGCGCATCGGGAAGGGGGCGATCGTGCTCGTCGAGGGAACCGAGGAGGACGGCCAGCGCTTCGGTCGCGCCCAATGCCAGGCGCCCGAAGTGGACGGCGTCACCTACGTGTCCCGCGGCGAGATCGGCGCGTTCGTTCCCTGCACCATTGCGGATACCCTGCTTTACGAAATGGAAGGCGAGTAGGCCATGACCACCATCCAGCCCACGGCTCCGGACAAGCTCTGGACGCCGGCGAACATCGTCACGCTCATCCGCATCTGCCTGGTGCCGGTCTTCGTGCTGGCGATCCTGAGCCCCTGGCCCGAATGGGTGGGCCTGCCGGGCATCACCATGGAGGCGAAGTGCGTCATCGCCGCCGGCATCTTCATTCTCATCTCCTGCACCGATTGGATCGATGGATATCTCGCCCGCAGCCGCGGGGAAGTGACCGACTTCGGGAAGTTCATGGATCCTCTGGCCGACAAGATCCTCGTCACGGCAGCGCTCATCGCCTTAGTGGAGCTGGCCGTGCTGCCCGGTTGGCCCGTGCTCATCATCCTTGCCCGCGAGTTCATCGTCTCGGGCATCCGCATGGTGGCGGCGAGCAAGGGCACGGTCATCGCCGCCAGCTGGTACGGCAAGGCCAAGACGGTGTTCCAGATCATCGCCATCGTGCTGTTCCTTCTCAAGGACTCGCTCACGTTCACCACGGCGGCCGGCGCCTTCACCAACCCCATGTTCGTGCTGTCCTGGACCGTCATGGTCATCGCGCTCATCCTGACGGTCATGTCCATGCTCGACTATCTCGTCAAAGCACGCCATCTGTTGAAGGGGAGCGCGGGGGCCAAAACCGCAAAGGCGGCCGCCCCTTCTGCGGCACCCACCGAGATCGCGGCGCTGCAGAAGGCCATCGACGAGCAGGCGCGCATCGTCGTCGAGAAGGCGACGGCCGCAGGGGCCACGGTGGCCACGGCCGAGAGCCTCACCGGCGGCCTCATCGCGGCCATGCTCACTTCCGTGCCTGGGTCGTCGGCCTCGGTGCGCGGCGGCATCGTGAGCTACGTGAACGAGGTGAAGGCCGAACTTCTCGGCGTTTCCGAGGACGTGCTCGCGCGACAGGGGGCCGTCGACGAGTTGGTGGCCCTGCAGATGGCCCGTGGCGCCCTGCGCGAGCTGGGCAGCGATGTCTCGGTGGCGGTCACGGGCATCGCCGGACCGACGGGCGCCGAGCCCGGCAAGCCGGTGGGCACGGTGTGGATCGGCTGCGCCACGGCCAAAAAGACCCATGCAGCATGCCATCATTTCGAAGGCGGCCGCGAGGCCGTGCGCCTGCAGACGGTGCTGATCGCCCTGCGCACGATGGAAGAGGCGCTCGCGAGCTTCTGACAGCGCCGCGGTTTTGGCGAGAGCGCACGGGCGCTCTGCGACGAGAGTGCGACAGCGGTACGGTCGGCGCGAGGACTCAAATGAGACATTCCCGCGTCATTGCTGCGGTCGCGTAGCGTTATGCTGTTTTCGCGCACAGAGGGAACTGGTTTTTGAGAATCACCTCTTGACGTACATACGTTTGTTCGTATAATGATGAAAACAGGCCATTTGTTCGCCTGGCCCAGACAAGGAGAGGTCATGAACGAAGATAAAGAAAAGATGCTCAAACTCACCACCGATCAAATCGAGTCCAAGTTCGGCAAGGGCTCTATCATGACCCTCGGCGAGGGAGGCGCCGATCTCAACATCGGGGTCATCCCCACGGGCGCCCTGCCGCTCGATGCCGCGCTCGGCATCGGAGGCGTGCCCCGCGGCCGCATCATCGAAATCTACGGTCCGGAGTCAAGCGGCAAGACAACGCTCGCCTTGCAGATTCTCGCGGAGGCCCAGGCGCTGGGCGGCATCGTCGCCTTCATCGATGCCGAGCACGCCCTCGATCCCGTTTACGCCGCGCGCATCGGGGTCGATATCGACGAGGTGCTCATCTCCCAGCCCGACACCGGCGAGCAGGCGCTGGAAATCTGCGATATGCTCGTGCGCTCGGGCGCTATCGATTGCGTCATCGTCGACTCTGTGGCGGCGCTCGTCCCCCGTGCCGAAATCGAGGGCGAGATGGGGGATACCACCGTGGGTCTTCAGGCTCGGCTCATGTCCCAGGCCCTGCGCAAGCTGGCCGGGTCGCTGTCGAAATCGAACACCACCTGCATCTTCATCAACCAGCTGCGCGAAAAAATCGGTGTCATGTTCGGCAATCCCGAAACAACTACCGGCGGTAATGCACTGAAGTTCTATGCCTCCGTACGTCTTGACATCCGTGGAAGCCAAGCCATCAAAAACGGCGATGAAGTAATCGGCAAGCAGACCAAAGTGAAAGTTGTAAAGAACAAGGTAGCTCCTCCTTTCCGTAGAGCGGAATTCGACATCATGTTCGGTGAAGGCATCTCCCGTGCAGGCGAAATCATTGACTTGGGTGCAGAGCTTGGCATCATCAAGAAAAGCGGCTCATGGTTCAGCTATAACGAGACGAAAATTGCCCAGGGACGCGACGCCGCCAAGCAGGTCATCCTTGACAATCCGGAACTGGCAGAAGAGCTGGAAGGGCTTATCTTTGCAGAATTGAGAAAAGACAAATAACAAAAAAACTTGCCAATAGAATGTTTTGTTTTTCTATTGGCAAGTTTCCCTAAAAGGGTACCGCTTCCTATTCCATTTTTTCCAAACGTTCTTCCAAAGCCTCCATGCTTTTTTCAAAACGTTTCCAAGTATCGGCATCCATCTGTTCTTTCAGATACTTGTTGTCTTTCAGTTTAGCTACATTTTCCAGCCCTTTCAATGCCAGTTCTTGCGAATGCTTCAATTCTCCAAGCCAATCGCGGTTCTTCAGCTTCTCTATCTCAGCCCAGTTTATATCCGGAAGCTGTATATTCACATTGTTACCATTCCAGCTGGTATTCTGATACATCATGATATTCTGTATATCCTTCAAAGTCATATCACCTTCCAGATAAACAAATTTCAGAGTAGCTGCACCATCTACAATCATAATCAGCTCCTTCACCTTTTCCCCTTTACGGCTCATGTAGAATTCAGAACTGGAGACTGTTCCCTTCTGCTTCATCAGCAATTCATATCTGGAAGACTGCACCAAAGAACGAAGATCCTTACGCATTTCTTTCTTTACATTATTATCCATTGTAGAAAGTACCTGCACAGAGTTCAACTGTCCGGACACTTTCCCAATATAAACATCTTTAGTAAACAAGTTGGGATTCGTTTCTATCATTGCCTTGGATATGTAGACGGACGACACGCCTTTCATATCTCCATACTTGTTGAATAGGTTCTTCTGTGCCTGGCAAAGCAAAGGCAACATCAGCAGTACACCTGCCAAAATCATTTTCATTGTTTTCATATCAGATTATTGTTGAATTTCTTTTCTTACTTCCTGGTTCACCTTCGTTACGTCTATCCGCGTTTCCTCTATCTGCTCAATTCCCTTGTTCAGATTCGCAGACACCTCGATTAAAGTGGCCTGCAATGCCTTATAAGCAGCTTCCGGATCAGAGAAAGTGTCCTGAGGTGTAGGAGGACGCATATCTTCTCCCATGTTCGTTATGCCATAACCAATACCTATAAGAATTAGGAACGTTGCAGCAATGCCTCCCACCCAACGCCAATTACGTTTGGTTTTGTTCCGACGGAAGAAACGTTGTTCCTCTTCAGCCTTTTCATCAATCATCCGGTTCAGTTTATCCCCCAATCCTGAGGGAACATTATCCACCACTTCCCCGGAAAAAAAGCCAAGAAAGAGTTTCTTGTCTTTCTGCAAATGTTCGGGCACTTCCTCGGCTCTGAAAGCTTCCTTCAACAACTCTTCTTCCTGCTCGTTGGTATTCCCTTCATAAAATTCGGCGAGCAGCCTTTCAATTTCCTCGACTTTCATAGTTACTCCATTTATTAAATTCCTCACGT
>OLPF01000469.1_pt1 | contig 43796 bp, 35 predicted proteins | sample 1673121 | NCBI WGS metagenome assembly OLPF01 (sample SAMEA3136756, study PRJEB25190) | human gut metagenome
CTTGCATGTGTTAGGCACGCCGCCAGCGTTCGTCCTGAGCCAGGATCAAACTCTTTCGTTTAATCCTTTTATCCGCATCCCAAGCTCTCGCTTGGGTCGCTCGCTCTCAGAATTAACTGTCGTTCTTTCTTGCGTCTTCTCTCTGTATCGTTTTCAAGGTTCGGCGCTCCTCGCAAGGAGCTTGTATATCTTATCAAATCATCCCCGCTTTGTCAAGCCTTTTTTTAAGGTTTTTTTGAGATTTTGGGATAATTCTGCTCTTGTTGAACGTTTTATGTCGTCTTTTGACAATCGTACGTGATCTCATCCTTCCCTTGTGGTATAGTACCGTTTTCCCCCACAGTGTTGTTCGGCAAATGAAAACAAAAACAGAGGCCCCCGCTACTTGGGAGCCTCTGCTCAAGCAATACCGTAATATCAGAAAGAATCATATAGAAAGGTTGGTCTACGGATCAGCAGTGCCTCCATAAAAGGCGTTGTCCGCCGTACCCTTACACGATTCAACATCATAGATTCAGCAAGACTCATCTTCCCGAGCACCAGCAGTGTCAATCCTCCGATATCCGTCTCCATATCAGGATCATCCTGCCCGGCTTCCTCTACGCGGAGCTCTATCCCGTCACCTGTGACGCGGAATACACCATTGTTCTCCGGAATTTGCCCATCGGATACGCGCACGGTGAAATTGCCCGGTAGCACCGGCGCAGGCAGCAGCGCCAAGGCACGCCGCACATCCAGCACACGTGCCATACCATTGCAGTAGGTCCTTTCCTGTAGTTCATGAGGTTCCCCAAGCAAAAAGCGCAGCTCCAAATCCTCGGGCACTGCCATACGCACCTGCTTATATTCATTGCCGCCCCGAAGCATGGCAAAGATCGCCTCCAAGCCCTCGGGTTTCGTCCAGGCCATGTCAAGCAAGTGCAACTGGCCGCGCTGGCCATTGGGTTCTATTTCCCCTACCCACCAGGCCATGGGCTCGTTTTGCGCATTACGGAAGAGATAGAGATACTTCAGCTGTTCCCAAGGCGTCCCGCCCCATTTCCGCTCCCAGCGTGCCGCGTCCCGGTGCACGGATAAGTTCCGTCCCCGGGCATAGGCTTCATAAACCTGGCGCACGGCCTCACGGCCCGCTTCGTCTTCTGGAAGGATCAGCTCCGTGCAGGCGGCCCGGCGCAGATCCGCGCGAAGATCACGAGGATTAAAGGTTGCCTCCCGGGTCACCTGCGCCAATTCATATCCAAATTTCCGGTAATACACATGGCTAAACGGATACAAGGCGCTGAACACGTATCCTTCCTGCCGCGCCCTGGGTAGACCTTCCTCAAAAAGTGCGCGGATACCGCCGCAGTTGCGGTGACCCGGATGGCTCACCACGCCGCCAATCCCCAGCATCTTGACCTCTTGGCCGCTAAAATGGCACACCATGTCCAGCTGTATCATGCCGCTGCACAACCGCCCCTGTTCATCAAAGGCGCCACGGTATTGCCGCTGCTCCCGCTCCGTTTCCGCTTCCACGGCAGCGCTTTCATCCCGGTATGGATAGGTAAAGCAAAGAGAGCACAGCCGCCCATACGCAGCCCGTTCCTCCGGTTTCATCTGACGTATCTCCATGGCATTTTCCTCCTCTATGCGTCCACCTGATTCATCAGCTGCAAGTGATGGCTGAAGAGACCGTCCATGGTCGGACACCGTTGCGTCAGGTCAAATCCTTCGCCGTCCTCCAGGAAATCACGGAGGCTGCGCTTTCCATAAACCAGCCGTGTGAGCGCACGCATATTCATTTGCATGTCATAGTTTCTTTCTGTTTCGGTAACCGTTTTTCCTTCAGGCTGGCAGGAAATCAAATATTTTCCATTGTTCTGGGGAATTTGGTCGTCCGTCACCTCCAGCACAAAGCTGCCGTAGGCGGTGGTATTGGGCAAGGCCTCCAATACTTGCCGGGCATTGAGTATACGTGCCAGGGTTACGCCTTCCTTGTTCACCATTTTCACTTTGCCCAGAACGGCATCCTGATCCAGGGGTACATAGTCCATGTCCATGAGCGGTCCAGGTCTACCCGTGCGCAGCGTGGAAACCACTGTACCCATTTTGTACATGGCCCGCAGGGACTCCACCTCCCGCTCCTCACGGGTACGCAGGCGGCCATACAGCAGCGCGAGCGTTATGCCGCACGCCGCAGAGGCCAGTTGAATCATCAGGCCGAAAAAGCGTAAGCGCATAAACTCCGGGCTGCGCAGCTCCATCAGCGTGGCAGGCGTCTGCCAGCACTTCCAGAAGGCATTCGCTATTTCTTCCCATTCCACCAGTACGGCGGGAATCCATTCCGGGAAAGTATACACCGGCTCAATGAGGTACTGCATCAGAACAGCCGCCGCGCCGGCGCACAACAGATAGCCCAACCCCAGTACCAGCGCCTGTCCCGTAAAACGCGGCATCAGCCGGATCGCGTAGCTGCTTTTGAGTCTTTCGCCATTGTCCCGCAGCACATCATGCACCCGGCGGTTCAGGAAACGGACTGCCCGCAGCGTCAGCGTCATGCCGCACAGGAAGAGCAGCAGGCGAATCCACAGCTTGGCACCCATGCTTTCCTTGCCCAGGTCAATCATTGTTCCCCCGGATTTCCAGCCATCCATGGCCGACTTAAAGGCCACGGAGGCTCCCGTGCCGGCAATGGGCGCAGCCGTTACCATCAGCGCGTCCACCGTGAGCTCCATGGATGTCACGGATGCCAGCGGAATGTACGCCCCCGCGTCGTTCAGATCGCCCACCTGCTTTTGATGGCGCACAATGCCAATCACCCGGTAATCCTTCCCGGACACCGTCACCGTGCGTTCCAGAGGATCGCCAATGTTAAACAGCTGAAGCGCCAGCTGCTCATCCAGCAAGATCACGTCTGTCCCGTTCTTCAGCTCCTCGGGGAAAAACAACCGCCCATACCGCAGATACTTCGGCCGCACCGCGAAAGCGTTTTCTCCCAGCAGTTCCAGCCGCCCTTGCGCGCCATTGCCAATGTCAGACTGGAAGGATTGCTGATCCACAATGCCCGTGAGCGTATACGCGCTTACGTTGCCGCTCAACCCTTCCATTACGCTGTCCAGCTGCTCAGCCTGATCCATGATCTCTTTGTTGGGCATGGGTTCCGCCTGACCCTCATTGGACTCCGACCCGCCGCCCGACGCTTCCGGCGCAGGCGCCTGGATAAGGTATTGCAGCTGATTTCCCACGCTGTTTACCGCCATGACGCAGTAGGTCAATGCCGCCGCCAAGAGCAGAAGGAGTATGAGCTTCCTCCATGGTTTCTTCTGCATATGCTCCTCCTTCGGCTATCAGTTGACATACTCCATGACCGTCTGTCCGTCCGTCAAGGCCCGGTCTTCTTTATCCGCCACCTGCTGGTAGCTCAAATCTTCCTCGATGGATACATACTTGTCGCTGCGCTCCACCACCGTTACACGGGTCTTGACCACCTTCATGCTGGAGGAGGAGAGCACGCCGCCCCAGTCGCGCTGAATCAGATAGACATAGTCGGAGCCTTCGCCCTCGTTGCGTACCGCGCTGGCGGGAAGCAGCGTAGTGCTCTTGTTGGCGCGATAGGTGATGCTTACCTCCACGCCGCCGTTCATCATGGCGCGCCGGATAGCGGACGAGCCTGTCTCCGCCATGCTCTCGGGCAGGGTGATAAGCATATACTTGCTTCCGTCCGTCTCCGTGCCCACCTTTTCCACGGTGGTTCTTTCCTCGCCATAGGTATCCGAGGTAATGGTTGCTTTCGCGCCTTCCGTAATGTTCCGCGCGTTATTATTCAGGGAGGCCTTCAGCACCGGCGCCACATCCTTGCCGCTGATGGCGTAGGCCAGCTTGGTGCCGTCGTAGGTGTCCCCCTCCGCCACATCCACGGACACGATGTATCCATCCCGCGGCGCGGTCACCTTGGACAGGGAAGCGTTGCGGCTGTCCAGGGCCACCATCTGTTCCTGCAGCTTGTCCAAGGCTTCCAGCGCTGCGTTCCGGTCCTTGATGTACTTGAACACTTCATCGCTTACCCGCAGCTTGCGGTTTTCATAAACCTCAAAGAACGCCGTCCTGGCGGCTTCCACCGCGCCCTTGGCCGCCACGGTTTTGTCCACCGCGTCCGTGATCTCCTTGGGTACATCCTTCAGGGCGGCCAGCTGCTTTTTCCACTCCGTGGGGTCCCCCGTCAGGTTGATGCCTGCTTGCATGGACGCAAAGCGCGTTTGATACGTTAGCTCCGCCAGCTTATCCTGGCTGTCCAGCAGCTCATCATACAGTTCGTTCTGCTTGCTCTCCTTGGACAGCTTGCGGTTGGTAATATCCAGATCCAGCAGCTCCTGGGATTTGGTCTGGTAGTCCTCCTGCAGCTTTTTCATGTCCTCTTCATAGCTGGGCAGATGCGCGGTGAAAATGGTTTCCCCCGCCGTAACCCAGTGCCCGGGCTGGACATACAGCTTATCAACCACAATGTTGCTCTTGGCCGCGTCCTCCAGGATGATATCTTCCTTTTCCGGGAACTCCACCTTGGCCGTGAATTTCAGCTCCTGCTCAAATCTTCCCGTGGAGCCTGTAACAATCTGTACCTTGGGTGTGGTAATGGTTTGGACCGTACGCGCAAAGAACATGCACAGTGCCACCACCACCGCCAGCACAATTAACCCTTTCATGGCAAAACGCTTGAGTTTCATCGTGGTATCTCTCCTCCCGCTAAGGCTCCTTTATTTCAATTCGCTGAGCTGCACGCCCTGAAGAATATCCTCCTGGAAATACAGATAAATCAGCATGGTCGGCAAAATATACAGGGCAGAACCTGCAAAGGCCACGTCCGCGCCCTCGGTGGATATCTGGTTGAACATCACCGACAATGGCTGCGCGGCGGAATTGTTGGCCAGGTACACCAGCGGCTGTTCCACCATATTCCAGCAGTCCGCAAAGGACAGCGCCGCTGCCGCACCCAAAATGGGCTTGCATACCGGCAATATCACGTGTACAAACCCGCGCACCGGTCCCGCGCCGTCGATCATTCCTGCCTCCAGCAGCCCGTTGGGCAGCCCCACCATAAACTGGCGCAGCAGAAAAATATAGAACGGTGAAAAGATCATGGGCAGGATAACCGCCCAAGGCGTATCCATCAGCCCCAGGGTACGCAGGGTAATCACGCTGGGCGCCATGGTCACCTGAAAAGGCAGAACCATCAGCATCATGATGAGCACCATCAGCGCATTTTTCCCCCGGAACTCAAAGCGGCTGAGCGCATAGGCCGTTAAGGGGATCACCAGTCCCTGACCCACCAGAATCGCGGCCGTATACATCGCCGAGTTGCAGAACAGCTTCAAATAGCTGGGTTCCTCAATGAGTATTTTATAATACTGCCGCAGGGAAAATACCGCAGGGGAAAGCGGTACGTCCATCCATACGGTCACGTCATAGTTGCCCCGCTGGTTCAGGAAACTGGTTATCTCCCCCTTGGGGAAAAAGGAATACAAAAACGTGAACACAATCGGCAGCAGGATCAGCGCACATAACGCCGTGAGCACAATCAGGGAGATGAAATACCCCACTCCATGCCGTCTGCGATGCCGCACACGCCGCACCGTTTTCTGCGTCATGCCGTTTCCTCCCCTCGAACCGCCTTCACCCGGTACATCAGGACAAACATAATGATCACCAGCACCGCAAAGGAGTAAGCGGCCGTGGTCACATCCTGATAGTCCAGCTTGGCAAATTTATTGTTCATAAAGTGCTGTAAGGTGTATACCGCGTCATCGGGGTAGGAACCGCCGATGAAATACACTTCCTTAAAGATCTTGAACGCGTTGACCCACGCCAGCACAAACACCAGGAATGCGGTCGGCCAGATCTGGGGCAGGGTAATCTTGAAGGCTTGTGTCAAACTGCCAGCGCCCTCCAGGGAGGCAAACTCGTACAGACTCGGGTGCACGGTCTCCAGCGCCGCAGAGAAAAGCACCACCGAAAAGCCAAGGTTTTTCCATATGTAAAGCAGAACCACAGGCACGCGCAGAGCGTTGCCTTCCAGCCACAGCACGCGCTCCATGCCCATGCTAACCACCAGACGGTTCACCACGCCGCCGTAGTCGAACATGGTAAGCCAGATGAGCAGCAGCGCTGAAGAAGGCATCAAATAGGGCATGAGCAAAATGTTGCGGAATCCCGTGCTGCGTTCCTTCAAACTTTTGAGCATGGCCGCCATCAAAAAGGACAAGAGCCAAATGGTGGGCGCACAAAGCACGGACAGCTCCAGCGTGTTCTTTAAGCCCAACTGAAACATGGGGTTTTGCCATACGCGCAGATAATTGTCAAACCCCACGTAGTTGTTCGCAAAGCTGCCGTCCGTTACAGAATAATATACGCCCCCGAAAAAAGGTACCACGTAAAAGATGAGAATGCCCAGCATGCCTGGCAGCATCAGCAACCAGACGATTTTCTTGCGGTGAAACAACCTTCCGCCTCCCTGCACTCGCCCCCTCAGGACAGCCCCGCCGGCCTGCATCGCCGGCAAGGTTCCTCCCGCCGTGGGGAGCGGTTTCTCTTGCTGAAATTCAGCGCCACGAAGCAAGCGTCACCCCGCCGCCTGCTTCCCTGCACTGCCGTTCCTTTTATAGCAACGGCACTTCCATGCCATTTCTTCCACAAAATGCCTTGTGCCCTAAAAAAAACTGAAAAAGGCGAAAGCGTCATGCTCCTTGCCATCAAGCGCTGCCGTTTTCGCCCTGTCACGCAAGCCTGCTTTTCATAGTAACGCCTGCTGCCAGGCAATCAGTCCAGCAGTTCCACCTGTTGGTACAGGCTGGTCAGCGTTTGCAGCAGCTGCGTTTGAGAATCTCCCGTGGTCATGCCGGTAACCAACTTTGTCTCGTAGTTGTCCAGCAAAGTATATAAGTTGGAAAATACGCTTTCCTCCACCATCCAGCCTGATGCCCCTTCCAAGCCCACATTCAGGTCATTGATGGTCTGCATGCTGTAAATATGCTGCCGAATCTTCCCCAGCGTGCTGGAGGAACCCGACCCTGCCGTGCGTGACAAGGTATTGCACAGCTGTAAGGCATTGCCACACTCCGTTTGAATTTTCTGTACAAAAAGCTCGTGTGCCGAGGATTGATACCGCATGGCATTGCCGCCGAAAATAGCCAGCGCAATCACCGCAACCAGCAACAGCATGGTGAATATCGACTGAACGCGTCTGCGAAGCTGACTGCTGCTGCCGTCTCCGCCGCGCATGTGGGGTGAGTACCGGTACATGAATCCGCCTCCTGCTCGGGTAAATCTAACAGCTTATGTTAGCATATTTTTCTTATTCCGTAAAGGGGCGGCCTGCTGCCTGCTCCTGCGCCTCGCCTTCCTGATTGGTTTCCGGAGCATCCAGCACCTCTTCCACGATATAGCGCGGGCGGCGCTTGGTTTCATTGTAGATCTTGCCGACGTATTCGCCAATGACGCCCAGGCTCAGCAGCTGTATCCCCCCCAGCGCCCAGATGGAGCAGGCCAGGGACGTCCAGCCGTCCACCGTGTGCCCCGCCAGCTTGCGGATCAGGAAGTATAGCAGCATCACTACGCTAACGAAAAACACCACAGCCCCCAGCAGCAGGATCATGCGAATGGGCTTGACGGAAAAGGAGGTGATTCCATCCATGGCAAAGGCGATCATTTTCTTCAGGGGATACTTGGACTCCCCCGCAAAGCGTTCGCCGCGCTCATAGGGAACCTGCGCGCTCTGAAAGCCCACCAGGGGGACAATGCCCCGCAGAAACAGGTTCACCTCACTGAACTGGCCCAGGGCCTCCACTGCCTGGCGGCTCATCAGGCGGTAGTCCGCGTGATTATATACAATGTCCACACCCATGGCCTGCATGAAGCGGTAGAATCCTTCCGCCGTAACGCGCTTGAAGGTGGTGTCCGTCTTGCGGGCGGAGCGCACGCCATACACCACCTCAGCCCCCGCCTGGTACGCATCCAGCATCCGGTCCACGGCGTGAATGTCGTCCTGCAGGTCAGCATCCATGGAAACGATCACGTCCGCATGCTTGGCTGCCTCCATCAGTCCGGCCAGCAGGGCATTCTGGTGGCCGCGGTTCCGGCTGAGCTTCAGTCCGGAAAATACCTCCGGCTGCTCCCGGTGCAACTGTGCAATCAACTCCCAGGTGCGATCCTTGGAACCATCATTGACAAACAGCACCCGACTACCGGGAGCAATCCTGCCCTGGGCCGTCAGATCTTCCAGCTTTTTCCTTAGCCGCGACGCTGTTTCCATCAAAACCGCTTCTTCATTATAGCAAGGTACGACCACATACATTCTGGTCATGCCGATCCTTCCTTTCTCGCTAACGCCATATTTTTATGATAACTACCCGTACCGCGCTTGTCAAGGCGGCGCGGAATGTGTACAATAAAGGCTGCGTTTTTTCATTTAAGCAACGAATTTCCAGGAGGTTTTCATGCACAAGAATCAGCAAGGGATGCTCCGTGCCGACGCCCTTGGCGCCGACATGGAAGGCATTTGCCGGGATGAGGGCCGCGCGGTGTTTGTGCCAGGGTTGCTGCCCGGGGAAGAAGGGCTGGTGCGCATTGTAAAGGAGCAGAAGCGCTTTGCCTTTGGCCGGCTTATGGCGCCTCCCGCCACGCCTTCCCCCGACCGGCGTGATCCTGGCTGCGCTGCCTATCCCCGCTGCGGTGGTTGCTCCTGCCGGCATATGCGTTATGCCGCCACCCTGGAGCAAAAGCGGCGGCAGGTAGCCGACTGCTTTCAGCGTATCGGCGGGCTTACGGTTGACGTACCGCCGGTGCTCGGCATGGAGCGCCCCTTTGCCTACCGCAACAAAACCGCCTTGCCCATTGGCGGCACGGCCGAGCAGCCTCTGGCGGGCTTTTTCGCTCCCCGGAGCCATGCGCTGATTCCGCTTACGGACTGCCCCAACGCCATGCCTCCCGCCGGTGATATTTTGCGCGCATTTCTAAACTGGATGCGCACGCATCACGTTGCCCCCTACCAGGAGGAAAACCATACCGGGCTGTGCCGCCATCTGGTCATCCGCGTAAACCGGCATGGTGAGGCCATGGTCACCGTAGTGGTCAACGGCACCGCGCTGCCCCATGCGGCATCCCTCTGGGCGACGCTTCAGCCGCTGGGCGCCGTGAGCTTGATTCTCAACAGCAACACCCAGCGTACCAATGTTATTCTCGGCCCATCGTATACAACCCTTTATGGCCTGGATACCCTAGAGGATGAGCTCTGCGGCTCCCGCTTTCAGCTGCATCCGGCCAGCTTTTTTCAGGTCAATCCCGCGCAGACGGAAACCCTTTATCGTTTGGCACTGGAGTTTGCCCAGCTGCGCGGCGACGAGCTGGTGTGCGACCTGTACTGCGGCGCTGGCACCATCTCCCTGATGCTGGCAAGGCGCTGCCGTCAGGTCCTGGGGGTGGAAATTGTTCCCCAGGCCATTGAGAACGCCAAAGCAAACGCCCTGCATAACGGCATCGGCAATGTGGACTTCCACTGTGCACCGGCGGAGGAACTGCTGCCCCGGCTGGTGGAGCGCGGTCTGCGTCCGCAGGTCATGGTCGTTGATCCCCCACGCAAGGGACTGGAACCCGCCGTCATTGATGCCATGGCCCAGGCCGCCCCGGAACGGATTGTTTACGTTTCCTGCAACCCTGCTACCCTTGCCCGGGACGCAGCCCTGCTCTGCCAGCGAGGCTACACCCTGGAAAAGGTGCAGAGCGTGGACATGTTTTGTTGGACCAGTGGCATCGAAACCGTGGCGCAATTTGTCCGGTCGCAGGCATAATTCCCCTGGTATGGAGCACTGCCGCCACGCACTCCTGTATCTTTTGGGTGAGCTTTTTCCAATTTGCCAGAATTTTGAAAAAACCCTTGCTTTTTTTGTAAAATCTCTTTCATGTTTCGACAAGATAGGGTATAATAACGGTTGGGAAAATCCAAGCGGAATGAGGTTGATGGCGTGACTGATTTTGTTAGCACTTGGAATTCTGATTCTTTCCTGACTTATCCTGTCGGTCCTCTGGGGCTGATCGCCATGCATGGCACGGAAGAGCTTGGCGAAAAAGTGAATCAATGGTTGCTAAAATGGCGCTCCCATACAGAGGATGTAACCGCTCCCGGCGATATGCGCACGGCGCCCGGCCTGGAACGGCAGGACTTCCTGATCAAAGTACATTGTCCCCGCTTTGGAAATGGCGAGGGCAAGGGTATGATTAAGGAATCCGTTCGCGGTTATGACATCTATATTCTCTGTGATGTGGGCGCTTACAACTGCACCTATGATATGTATGGCCAGAAGATCCCCATGAGCCCTGACGATCACTTCATGGACCTGAAGCGGATCATTGCCGCCATTGGCGGAAAGGCCAAGCGTATTAACGTGATTATGCCCATGCTCTATGAGGGACGGCAGCACCGCCGTTCTTCCCGCGAGAGTCTGGACTGTGCCATGGCCCTGCAGGATCTGGAACGCATGGGCGTAAGCAATATCATCACCTTTGATGCCCATGATCCTCGCGTGCAAAACGCGATTCCCACCAGTGGTTTTGAGTCCGTGATGCCGTCCTACCAAATCTTCAAGGCACTGCTAAAGCGGGACAAGACCCTGCAAATCGATAAAGAGCACATGATGATCGTCAGCCCCGACGAGGGCGCCATTGACCGGAACATCTTCTATTCTTCCGTACTTGGGCTGGATATGGGATTGTTCTACAAGCGCCGGGACTACACACGCATTGTGAATGGACGCAACCCCATTGTGGCTCATGAGTACTTGGGTGACTCCGTGGAAGGAAAAGATATCTTTGTGGCCGACGATATCATCTCTTCCGGCGAATCCGTCATCGACCTGGCCCGGGAGCTGAAAAAGCGCAAGGCTAACCGCATTTTTGCGGCGGCTACCTTCGCGTTGTTCACCAACGGGTTGGAAATGTACAACAAGGCTTACGAGGAAGGCATCATTGATCGGGTTATTTCCACCAACCTGACCTATCGCACGCCTGAGTTGCAGGCAGCCGATTGGTTTGTGGAAGCAGATATGAGCAAATATATTTCTTATATCATCGCTACCCTGAATCACGACCGTTCCCTCTCCCGTCTGTTAAATCCCTACGACCGTATCCGTTCTCTCCTTACCCGTTATAACGCAGAGCAAACTGCGTCAGGTATCCGTTTGGTATAATGATGTCTGAAATGGAAATTCGTACTGCCCGGGATGAAGACGTGTTAGAGCTTGCCCAGCTGAAATCCCGACATGTTCGCATGGTTTACCGCGGTTTTCTTCCGCATCCGTTATTGGCCTATGCGGTGCCCGATTCCTATCAGGATCAATTCCGGAATTGGCTCCATCAGGATGCCTTTCATTTGGATGTGCTGGTGAAGAACGGCACGGTTCAGGGCTATGTGGTGTATGGCCAGGAACAGGCGGAACCGGAGTTTGGCCTCATTCAGGAGGCAGCGCTGGATATGGCCTGTGACGGAGGCAACTACCGCGTTCTATACGATCATGCCTTGTCTGCGTTACGTGCAGCTAACTTTCATCAGGTGCACCAGTGGGTTCTGCGTGATAATTTCCGTCTGCGTTTCCTGCTGGAGCGTTTCGGTTTCAAGGCGGATGGTACGCGTCGCACCGTTACCTTTGAAGGGCAGCAGCTCCAAATTGCACGCTATCTCTTTCGTGGCTGACCTGTCGTACTGAGCACTTGTCTGTATAGAAAATAGCGCCGGCAGAACTTTGACGTTCTTGCCGGCGCTACTTTTCTTTGTCTTTTAACCCAGATCCGGTTCATCCAGCAGAAGTGCCTTTCCCGTGTGGCCTTCAGTCTCCACGATGAGCAGTTCGTTCTCCCCCTGCCGTAGCATGGGGCCGGGAACGTACAACCGCTTTTGCGGGCCAATCTCCCACATGCGTCCCAGGCAAAAACCATTCAGGAATACCGTGGCCTTCCCCCAGCCGGGCAGCGCCAGGAAGGTATCTCCCCGCCGCTCCACCCGGAAGCTCAACCGGCGTACGCTGGGGGCACCTGCCACGGCGGACTGCCCCTCCATTTGGAGCGAGCACAGGGCAGCCTCATCCAGCGCAACCATCTCCCATCCGTAATGCTGGTGGCCATTGAGCACCACACAGCCATCGATGCCCTTGCGCTGCCGTTCCAGCATAAAGGAATAGTTCACCCGGCCCATGTTCTCCACCAGGATCTCCAGCCGGGCACCGGAACGCACGGGGACAGGCTGCGCAAAGGTGTATGCCGTCAATAGTTCCCGGTCGTACAACGTCGCAATTATGTGCCCATCCAACAACACATGCGCGCGGTCATTGGCATCCACCAAGCGGATGGATGTCAGCTCCGCCTCGTTGCTCAGGGTGGTGCGATACAGGGTATAGCCATAGCTCTGCCCAAGGCGTTCCATGCTGCGCGGCACAAGGCTCTGTACCGCCGGGAGTTGCTCTGCCAGCGTCATCAGCGGCGCGCTCGCCACTTCCTTCGCTTCCCCATAAGCCATGCGCGGGATGTCCTCGGTCGTCATCTGCGGCGTGGGGCCGACCCGCTTTGCAATTTCCGCCTGGAAGAGCCTGTATTTCTCCGTGACACGCCCATCCTCGGTGAGCAGCGCATCATAGTCGTAGGAGGTAACGTCCGGCGTGAGCTCATCATAATAGTTGGCGCCGTTCATCAGGCCAAAGCTGGTTCCACCGTGGAACATGTATATGTTGCCATGCCCCCGGTCCAGAATTTCCCCAAATTCCCGGGCGGAAGCTGCACCGTCCGTCCGCGCGTGCTTTCCGCATCCCCAGTGGTCAAACCAGCCGCACCAGTACTCCATGCACATCAGCGGCTGTATACCCTGCTCAGCCATAAAGCCGAAGCGTGCCTGCGTCTGAGAGCCGAAGTTTCCCGTCTGAAACACGCCCTCGCACTTGCCACAAGCAAGCATGTCGTGTTCCGGGCCATCGGAGGTAACCAGTGGCACATCCACGCCCCGTTCCCTGAGCATATCCCGCAGCGCAGCCAGGTACGCCTTGTCATCCCCATAGGAACCGTATTCATTTTCCACCTGCATCAGGAGAACCGGTCCCCCATGGGTAATTTGCAGCGGAACCAGGCGCGGGATGAGCACATCATAGTACTCCCGCACATGCGCGAGGTAAGCCGGATCGTTGCACCGCAGGCGCATGCCATCCTGCTGAAGGAGCCATGCGGGCAGGCCGCCGAACTCCCACTCCGCGCAGATGTACGGCGAAGGACGCAGTATTACCCATAGTCCCAGGCTCTGGGCCAGGCGCACAAAGGCTTCCACATCGTATAGCCCCGTAAAGCAAAACTTGCCCTTGTGGGGCTCATGCCCGTTCCAGGGAATATAGGTTTCCACCGTATTGCAGCCCATGTTCTTGAGCTTCACCAGACGGTCCCGCCAGTAGTCCGGCGGTACGCGGAAGTAGTGAATGGAACCGGAAATCAGCTTAAACCTTTCCCCGTTGAGGTAGAAATCGTCCTTTATGGCGAAGGTTCCCATGGTATGTCCTCCCTCCAAGGCACCGGTGACGGATTCAGTCGCCCGGCACATGGTATCTCATTGCGTCCGGCCCGCCGCGCGCTTGGCCTCCATGAGCATGCGCTCCGCATGCTGGCGGGCGCTTTCATCGCTGTCCCCTGCCCCGCCAATCATGCGCGCCAGCTCCGCCACGCGGCCTTCATGGTCCAACAACCGCACCGTGGTGTGGGTCCGGTCCGTCTCCTGATGCTTCTCCACCAGCAGCTGATGGTCTGCCATGGCGGCAATCTGTGGCAGATGCGTCACGCACAGCACCTGCCTGCGCGCCGCAATGGCGGCCATTTTCTCCGCCACCACCTGCGCCATCCGTCCGCTGATGCCCGTATCAATCTCGTCAAACACCATGGTCCCCACGCCGCCCTGGGCTGCCTCCAGGCTCTTGACAGCCAGCATCAGCCGGCTCAGCTCGCCCCCGGATGCAATCTTTGACAGGGGTTTCAACGGCTCGCCGGGATTGGGGGAAATCATAAACTCTATCACGTCATCCCCGTCGCTCTGGGGCATGGGCTGGCGCTGGGGACGGGGCGCAAAGGCCACCTGAAACACGGTCTTTTCCATTCCCAGGTCCTTGAGCTGTTCCATCATCGCCGCCTCAAAGCTGCGTGCCAGCTCTGTGCGGCGCTGGGTCAAGGTTCGGGCACACTGCCGGTAGGCCGCGAGCAGCCGCTTGTGCTCCGCTCCCATGCGCTCCACCTGGTCCTCCAAACCGTTGAGGTGCTCATATTCTTCCTGCATGCTCTTCTGGGCCGTCAGCACGTCCTCCAGCGTGGGGCCAAAGCGGCGTTCCAGGCGGCGTATCAGGTCCAGGCGGCTCTCTACGGTTTCCGCCCGCTGGGGGTCAAATTCGTTGGCATCCCGCAAGCGGCTTAAATCATAGGCAACTTCCTCTATCTCATACCCAAGGCTTTCCATGCGCTCCTCAATGGCCTGATACTCCGGCGCAAGCCCGGCGATGCCATGCAATGCCTGGGTGGCTCCCCGCCAGGCGGACACCACGCCGCCGCCTTCTTCGCTCCCGACGCTCAGCGCGCTCTCCGCCGCGGAAAGCGCCGAACGGATCTTTTCCCCATGGCGAAGGCGGTCCCGCTCCTGGGTGAGGCTCTCCTCCTCCCCTGGCTTCAAATGCGCTTTTTTCATAACCGCCAGATCGGCACGCAGCTCCTCCAGGCGGCGGTTCTTCCGCTCATTCTCCTTGACCAGGCGCGCATAAGCCCGGTGATTGGTGATAAATGCCTGGTATGCCTGTGCCGTCTGCGCCAAAATGGCCTGATGCTCCGCCCCGCCAAAGGCGTCCAGAAACTGCATGTGATATTTGGGCTCCATCAAAAACCGGTGCTCATGCTGCCCGTGCACGTCCATCAGCAGCGCCGCAAGCTCCCGTAGAAAGGCTACCGGCATGGTTACGCCACATACCCGGCATAAGTTCCGGCCGCTGCGGGTAATCTCCCGGTACAGCGTGACCGTGCCGCCCTCTGCCTCCAGGCTCTGGGACGCCAACAGCTCCTGCGCCTTTGCGCAGTCCGATATGTCAAACGCTGCTTCCACCCAGGCCTTCTCCGTGCCCGTGCGAATCAGTTCCCGGTCTGCGCGTCCGCCCAGTACCAGATTCACCGCATCCACCACAATGGACTTGCCCGCGCCGGTCTCGCCGGTCATCACATGCAACCCGCGTTGGAATTCCAGCGTCAGCGATTCAATCAGCGCCACATTGCGCATGCTCAGCGTCAGCAGCATGGTTTCTCCTTTGTCACTTCATCAAATCCTGTATGCGGGAGATGATTACGGGCACTTCCTCGTTGCTGCGGATAATCATCAAAATGGTGTTGTCTCCCGCCAGGGTCCCCAGCACTTCGGGCCAGTGCATGCTGTCCAGCGCCTCCCCTGCCACATTGGCACTGCCCGAAAGCGTCTTGACTACAATCAGGTTGTTGGCAGAGGTAATGGACAGCACCGAATCGGTCAGCATACGAATCAGGCGGTCGGAAAGCCCATGCTCCGCCTTGTCTGCCGTGGCATATTTATATACGCCATGGGGGGAAAGCACCTTCAACAAGCGCAGTTCCTTAATATCCCGGGAAACCGTAGCCTGCGTCACGGCAATGCCCCGCTTGCGCAGCGCTTCCGCCAGCTCCTCCTGGGTTTCGATATCCTGCTTTTCAATAATATCCAGGATGGCAACCTGTCTGACAGTTTTCATGCATGCTTCTCCTTTATCTTGGGGGATGGCGCGCTTTACCGGCTCCACTCCGTTAGTTTCTCCCTTACCAGCGGGAAAAACCGTCTTGGAGACAGGCGAATCAGACGCACCGTTTCCTCGGCCTTATGAATCAGGATGGTTTCTCCGCCTTGAAGCATGCATCGGGTCTGGCCGTCCACCTGGAGCACCACTGCGGTTTCCTCCTCGGTCACCAGGGTCAGGCGAATCCGTTCCTCCCCGGGGACCACCACCGGACGGTGCTGCAGCGAATGGGCACAAATAGGGGTAATGACCATACAATCCACTGACGGATGAATGATCGGGCCTCCCGCGGAGAGTGAATACCCCGTGGAACCCGTGGGCGTGGCCACCACCAGTCCGTCGGCCACATAATGCCCCACCAGTTCCTGCCCGCACCAGGCATCCAGGTTGATCAGCCGCGCATAGCCGCCCCGGCTGACCACCACATCGTTCAGTGCCAGATAGCCCTCGCCCGTGCGTTCCCGCTGGGCATGCAGCAGGCTGCGTTCCTCCAGGGTGTAACGCCCTGCCACCAGCGCCTGCGCCGCTTCCTCCAGGCGCTCGGGCTCCGTTTCCGTTAAAAAGCCCACGCGCCCCAGGTTGATGCCCATGAGCGGCGCCTGCAGGCGTACTGCCTGCTGTACCGCCCGCAGGAGCGTACCGTCGCCCCCCAGGGACACCAGGGCATCCACGCTCTGGATCTCTTCCAGTGCAGGGAGCGACAGCTTTGCAGCCGCATCCCGTTCCGCCCACACCCGCGCACCCGCGCTTTGCAGCGCCCCCACCGCGCGCCGGGCGTAAGCCGGGGCATCAGCCCGTCCGCCGTGAACGATCAAGCCGATCCGCTTCAAGGTTTCCATCCTTCCTCGTAATAGCAAAAGTATAACACACTATGCATATTCATGCAAGAGAGAGCCTTTTATTCCCCGTGCTTTTTCAGTGCGGCATGGGCGCGCTCCACCAGGGCGGTAACCTCCGCGGGCGTGACCTCCGGGCAATCCTCCCTGCGCGGGAGAATATGGGCCAGGAATTCAATGTTTCCCTCCGGCCCTGTAATAGGCGAGTAATCCAGCTGATGAACCTGCCAGCCAAAGGTGGGCGCAAAGCGCACGATATCCAGCAGCACCTCTTCATGGGCCTTGGGGTCGCGTACCACACCCTTCTTGCCCACGCGGTCCCGTCCCACCTCAAACTGTGGCTTGACCAGCGTATAGAAGCACCCTTGCGGGCCCATAATCTGTGCCGCCACCGGCAAAATCAGCTTAATGGAGATAAAGGATACATCCATCACCGTCATGGTGGGATGCAGCGGAAACTGTTCCGCGGTGAGGTAGCGCGCATTGGTACGCTCCATGAGCGTTACCCGGCTGTCGTTACGCAAGCCCCAGTCGAATTGACCATATCCCACGTCGATGGCATACACGTGGGTTGCGCCGTTTTTCAGCAGCACGTCGGTAAATCCCCCCGCGGCCGCACCGATATCCATGCATACACGCCCGCTTACCGTACCGTCAAAGGCGGCAATGGCTTTCTCCAGCTTCAGTCCGCCCCGGCTCACAAAGGGATTCGCCTTGCCGCGCAGAATCAGCTCATCCTCCGGTTTGACAGGGTCCGACGCCTTGAGCACCTTCCGTTGGCCAATATACACCAGTCCGGCCATGATGTTCGCCTGGGCCTTTTCCCGGCTCTCGCACAATCCGCGCTTGACCAGGGCCACGTCCGCCCGTTCCTTTTCAGCCATTCTTCTTTTCCTCCAGCGCGGCGCGTATGCGCCGGGCCATCTGCTTGGGCTGCAAGCCCAGGTATTTCAGCAGCAGGTCCCGATCGCCGTGCTGCACAAAGGTATCCGCAATGCCAAAGGTCAGCACCGGCGGCGGGCATTCCTCCCCCACGCACCAGGAGCACACCTGCGCGCCAAAACCGCCCGTGAGCACATGCTCCTCCATGGTGATCCATGGCCGGCCTGCCAGGCAGCGCAGCATCTGCTCATCCATGGGCTTCACCGTTGAGCAGTTCACCACCGCCGCGTCCACATGATGCCGTGCCAGCAGCTCCCGTACCTCCACCGCTTCCGTCACCATGGAGCCCACCGCCAGCAGCACGCAGTCAGCACCGTCCTCCAGGATTTCCCACTTGCCTGGGGTAAAGTGCCCGTAAGGGTACTTGCCGCTCATATCCACGCTCTTTTTCCCGTATCGGATCGCACACGGGCCGGTCATGGTTTCCGTCCAGCGCACCATGTGCTCCAGTTCCTGAATGTCCCGGGGGGCAAGCACCGTTATGTTGGGGATGGGCAGCATGGAAGCAAGGTCATATACCCCATGATGCGTGGCGCCATCCTCGCCCACCAGTCCCGCCCGGTCCAGCAGGAAACACACAGGCAGTTTTTGCATGCACACATCATGGATCATCTGATCGTATCCCCGCTGGAAGAAGGAGGCATATACAGCAAAGTAGGGGCGCATGCCGCCCGCTGCCATACCCGCGCACATGGTCACCGCGTGCTCCTCCGCAATGCCCACGTCAATCATGCGATCCGGAAAAACGCCCTGAAAGCGGCTGAGTCCCGTACCGGAAGGCATGGCGGCGGTCACGGTGACAATGTGCTGATTCTCCCGGGCCATTTCCACCAGGGTCCTGGCCGCTACCTTTCCGAAGGAAGGCAGCGGGGAGTCCTTGCGCTTGGCCCCGCTCTCCACGTAAAAGGGCGGCGTTCCGTGGAAAATCTCCGGGCGTTCCTCCGCCTTCCCGTAGCCATGTCCCTTCTGCGTGAGCACATGAATGACCACCGGCTCGTCATAATCCTTGGCGCGCTCCAGGGTATGCTCCAGGGCAGCGATGTCGTGGCCATTGATGGGCCCAAAATAGTGAAAACCCAGCGCCTCAAAAAAGCCCTCACTCATAAAAATGGACTTCACCGTGTTTTTCATCCACAGCACCACTTGCCGTAAGGGCTTGCCCACCAGGGGAATGCTTCCCAGGCCCTGCTCCACCGCCTTCTTGGTGCTGGTCCATCCCTTGCTCACCCGCAGCCTGGTCAGGTACTCGCTCAGCGCGCCCACGTTGGGGGCAATGGACATTTCGTTATCATTGAGAATAATGATGAGCCGCGTCTTGCTGTTGCCCGCGTCGTTCAGGGCTTCATAGCACATACCGCCGGTCAGCGCGCCGTCCCCCACCAGGGCAATCACGTGGTGCTTCTCCCCCTGAAAATCCCTGGCCCGGGCCAGACCCAGGGCGGCTGAAATGGCCGTGGAAGCATGCCCCGTTTCAAATACGTCGCAGGGGCTTTCGCTTCGCTTGGGAAAGCCGGACAGCCCGCCGAAGGAACGCAACGTGCGAAACACGGGATATCTGCCGGTAAGGAGCTTGTGCACATAGCTTTGATGCCCCACGTCAAACACAATTTTATCCCGTGGTACGTCAAACACACGGTGCAGCGCCAGCGTCAACTCCACTACGCCCAGGTTGGAAGCCAAATGTCCCCCCCGGTGCGCCACCGTTTCAATAATCTCCCGGCGGATCTCCGTGGCAAGCTCCGTCAATTCCGCCTGCGAAAGCTCCTTCAAGTCCTGTGGTCCCTTCAGCTCATCCAAATGCACCCATGGACGCCCCCTTCCGCCGGCGTGCCGCTCAGCCTTCTCTTTAGCGTTTGTCAAAAAGAACTGCCAGCCGCTCTCCAATCAGCGGCAGGGTAAAACGTATGCCCGCATAGGCTGCCAGCATCAGGCGCACACGCACCACCACACACACCACAAGCAGCGCAATGTATAGCAACCAGCACAGAATCGTAATCAGGAAACCCAGGAACGGGATAGCGCCCAGCAGCCCGCCAATAAACACCAGCGCCGCCGCACCCAGAATGTGCACCGCCGCCAAACCCAACGACTGCACCGAGAAGTGATGAATTGCCCGGCTCCGCTTGTCGGCAAAGGCAAAGAACAGTGCCAGCAAGCTGCAAAAGGCTGCCAGGGTGCATGTGAGCTTCACGGTACCGTTGGTGGCAATCACCTCCGGCTCCTCCACAGGCGGCTCATCATCATAAGGTTCCTGGGGCACTTCTTCGTAAGGATACTCCGCATAGGGATCATCCATCTGATCCATGGGCCTGGCCTCATAAATGGGCTGCTGTTCCCACGCCTGATCCTGCTGGGGACCATAGGCGGGGCGTCCATACCGCCCCTGTCCATCATTGCGACGCTGCATAAAACGCCTCCTCTCAGGTCATTTTACTGCCTTTGGCGCCCTTGGCGCCTTTGCTCCCGCCCGCATAGTTCTTCAATATGTCGGAGGTATAGGCATAGTTGCGGCTGTTCTTCTCCTCGTGGGCACGGCGGGCATAGGTAACCATGCGGTCAATCAGCTCCGGATACTTCACGCCCTTGGCTTCCCACAGATAGAAGGCCAGGGAACCGGGAATGGTGTTGATCTCGGTAATGAACACCTTTTCCGTGGCCTTATCAAACATATAGTCGATGCGCACCACGCCCTTGCAGTCCAGCATACGGAAAATCTGCCGGGACATCTCCTGAATCTCCCCGGTCAATTCCTCGCCAATCTGTGCGGGCAGCACGCGGCTCAGGGACGCCATGCCCTTCGATGCGCTGGCGCCCTGCAGGTACTTGTCCTTGAAGTCCAGCATGTTGTCCCCCTCCGGGCGCAGGGGCATTTCAATGGGCGAAGCCTCCACCTCGGCATCCCAGCCCAGCACCGAGCAGTTCAGCTCCATGGGACGGTCCAGGCCCTTCTCCACCAGCACCCGGCGATCGTATTCAAAGGCCAGGCTCAGGGAATCCATCAGTTCCTCACGGTTATCCGCGCGGCTCACCCCGATGGAGGAGCCCAGATTGGCCGGCTTCACAAATACCGGATAGCCCAGTTCCTTCTCTACCTGATCCGCCACGCTCTGCCCATTCTTTTCAAAGGCGGAGCGCTGGAACCAGCATCCCGGCAGCACGGGCAACCCCGCCCCGCGGAAAAATTGCTTCATGATGATTTTGTCCATGCCCACGGCGCTGCCCACCACGCCGGTGGAGGTATAGGGCAGGTTTGCCATTTCCAGCAGCCCCTGCAGCGCGCCATCCTCGCCATGCAGGCCGTGCAGCACCAGGAAGCATACGTCCAGCCGGGCAACGACCTCCAGCTTTGCCGGGGTAAACAGCCCCTTGCCAGGCCGGTAGGCCAACAGCGCTCCCGAGCCGCTGGTAAGGTCCAGATTGACGTTTTCCACGCCCTTTGCATCGGCATGGAAGGGCGCAAAGGTACGCAGCTCCCGCAGCGCCGGGCCCGTATACCAGGCACCATCCTGGTCGATGTAAACCGGGACCACATCATACTTCTCTGTATCCACGTGATTCATCATCTGTAGCGCGCTTATGATGGAGACTTCTCTTTCGCAACTTCTGCTACCGAAAAAAACACCCAGCTGCAGCTTGCTCATGGGAATCTTCCCCTCCTTATTCCTCGCTATAATTGTCCGGCAAGTCATTTTCAAAAAGCACCACGTCCCCGGGCAGGCCTAAGGCGCCCAGCTTTTCGGTGGCTTCCCGCAGGCTGCCCACCGGATAAATCTTCTCCTCGGGAAAGCCCGCCGCCACCAGCCCCTCCGCGATGGGCCGGGTGTGCTTTTTTCCCACCAGGATGGCCAGATCTGTTTTATCCGCCATAAAGCGGCCCAGCTCCCGGTTGAACTCCGCTTCCTGCGTGCCCAGCTCCACCATGCCGGGCGTCACAATAATGCGCCGCCCCGGGAAATCCTTGAGCACGTTCAGCGCGGCCTCGGCGCCCCGGGGGTTGCTGTTGAAGGCATCATCGATAACCGTGGTTCCTCCGGCGCTGGGGATCAGCTGCAAGCGGTGCTCCACCGGCTCCAGCTTGCCAATTCCCCGGGCCACCTGCGCCAGGGTCATGTGCAGCTCCAGGCAAACGCTGGCGGCCAGAAGGATATTCTGGATGTTGTGCGCCCCCAGCAGGCGGGTCTGGCACACTACGGAATCTTTCCCCGCATGCAGGACAAAGCGGCTCCCCTGGGGAGACACCGTCACCTTCTCCGCCCATACGTCCGCCGTGGGATCGTTCATGGCCACCCTGCGCTTGGGCTTGGCCGTGCGAGCGTACAGCTCCGCGCAGATGCCCCCGTCCTCCGGGAAAAAGCAGCAGCCGTCCTGGGGGATGGCTTCCATAAGCTCATACTTGGTCTGCTTGATGCGCTCCATCGTCTTGAAGGTATCCAAATGCTGGGGGCCCACGGAGGTCAGCACCCCCAGGGTGGGATGCACCAGGCGGCACATCTCCCGGATGTCGCCCACATGGCGCGCGCCCATCTCCGCCACAAACACCTGATGCGCAGGCCGCAGCTTTTCCCGGATAATCCGGGTGACGCCCATGGGGGTATTAAAGCTCGCGGGCGTCACAAGCGTTTGGTATTTTTCCTGAAGTAGCGTGCCCAGGATGAACTTCACCGATGTCTTGCCATAGCTGCCCGTAATGCCGATTTTAATCAGATCCGGCCGCTCGCGCAGCTTGCGCTGGGCATCCCGGAAGTACATCTCGCTGATCAGTTTTTCCACGGGCCAGGCCGCCAGGCCCGCCAACGCGGTCCACAGTGGCAGAAAAGGTGGAAACAGGCACAGCGCATAGGCCCAGCCGGTACTGTCCAGGGCCAGGCAAAGCAGCGCATAGACCACAGCCATCATGCCGTACAGCCGCTTTACCCGCGGCGTAAGCACCAGGGGCTTTTTCGCCTGCTTATCCTGGTAGAGCCGGGCGCACCAGCCGCCTCCCAGCACCATCAGCGCCAGCACCGCCAGCGCCAGAAAGAGCTGCACACCCTCGGATGCATGCATATCCAGGGTCCGGTGCGCCGCCAGCAGCGCCACGGACAGCACGGTCATCATCAGTCCCGGCGCCACGCTGCGCCGCCAGGCGCGCAGTATACTGCGGCGATAGCCGGGAAACTGGTAGCTTTCCAGCTGAAACAGATGAATCAAGCTCCTGGAGGCCAGCGTGCAGCCTCCGGCCACGCCCAAGGCCAGCAGCACCCGCGCAAAGATGGCAATGGTCATGCGTTACTCCTCCACTAAAAACTTGCGAACAATGGCATTGAACCGGGCCGGCTGTTCCACATAAGCGAAGTGGCTGCCTCCCTCCAGGGGAATCAGCGCCGCATCGGGGATGCTGCGTTCCATCTCCTGGCCCATCCACAGGGGTGTCTCCGTATCTTCGGTGCCCCACAGCAGCAACGTCGGCTGCTGAATACGCGGCAAATAGGGGGTAAGATCCTGGGAGATTACCTTGACAAAGGTCTGCCGCATTTCCGCATCCAGTGCATTATAGTCCCTGGAGCCGAATTTCTTGCGAAGGCTTTCCTCCGCACGCTCCGGCAGCGTACCAAAAATTTTCCATTTCTTGGCGCCCTCGCAAAGCCCCTTGAGCTTACGATAGGTTTCCGAGCGTTTGCGGGCTGCTTCCGTGGGCTTGGGGCGAATGCCTGCCGCCCCCGTTAGCACAAGGCGGGTAAACATCTCCGGATGCTCCGCCGCCAGCAGGATGGTCACTCTTCCCCCAAAGGAATGGGCCACCACGCCGCAGGGCAGAAAGTCCAGCCGGAGCAGCAGCTCCCGCAGGCATGCCGCAAACTCCGGTACGCCCCAGGGTTGCGGAGGCCGGCCGCTTTTCCCATGGGCAGGGAAGTCCACGGTCAATACCCGGGCGTCCCCGGTGAGCACCCTGGCCACCGGCGCCATCAGTGATCCATCGCAGCCCCACCCGTGGAGCAGCACGATGCGTTTTTCTCCGTTTCCCGCCAGTTCGTAGTGCAGGCGCACACCGTTCACTTCCGCTTCCATGCCCTCACCTCCGCCAATGAAAAACAATCCGGCTTTTTATTGTACCCCATTTCTATGAAAAAGAAAAGAGGGGAAGCACGCCCCGGGGAAATGCGCCGCGGGGCGCCGCCAACGACAAACGGCCTTACATCCGGCAGGACCCGGCGTAAGGCCGCTTGGGCATACAGCAGTTTCGCTGCCGGTTTTACAGGTCGATGAACTTGCGGAATTCCGGCAGAATCCCAATGCCGTCCGGATAGTGGGCAGCAAACTGGGGAATGGCGTGGCTGGGGAAGGAGTTCCCCTCGATAAAGGTGGGGCCGTCCGGGGTAATGGCTACATCCCAGGCCACAAAGCGCATCTGCGGCACCTTCTTGGCTGCCTCCAGGCACATGGCCTTGGCCTCCTCCCAGTAGGGAATGGTGAAGCCCACAATGGGCGTTCCGGTCATGGGATGCTTGGTAAAGGTATTTCCCTGCTTGTCCGCACCCACGGTCAGCAGTTTGCCGCTCTCCAGGTCAATGCGCGCCGCCATGCCGCCGCAGTCCACGTTATCCATCACCTTGCCATTGCCAATGCGCAAAAAGGCATACACAATTCCCTGCTTTTTATCCCCCAGCAGCGTGGCAATGCGGCAGGTGTTCACCGACGTGGGGCACAGACTGGCCATGTCCGGGTGCTGCACCACAATTTCCTCCAGAATGCCAATGCCCTTTTCCAGCAGTAGCGCTTTGAAGGCCGCAGGTCCCTTGGCCCAATCTGCCTGGGTAAATTTCAGGATGCCCTGCCCGCTGGAGCCTTCCAGCGGCTTGCCGATGAGCTGCGTCTGCCCGGCGGTGATGTCCTCCAGGGCCGCAAGCTCCGTGTCCGGGGTAATCAGCAGCCATTTCCGGGGAATGTATTCCCGGAACAGGGCGTTGAACTGCGTCTTGTCATCGAAGAAATGCCAATACGCCTTATCGTTCATGCGGCGCACAATGCTGTTGGAGATGCCTCGCGTAATCACCGTTGCCCGCTGGGCATCGTTGAGGCGGTACATCTGCGCAATCTTGTAATCAATATAACCCGCGTTGTATTTGATCGCGCAGCGAAGCATATCCGCCATCAGCCACAGGCGGCTTTTACCGCTGCGCTCCTTGAGCAGGCCGGTGGTTTTCCACATGGCCTTCCAGTCCATCTTCACCAGCCGCTTGAAAAAATAGCTCAACCTGCCCATGGTGGAGTGCCTCCTCCGGTTGCTTATACATTGAAACGGAACAGGGTTACGTCACCGTCTTTCATGACGTAATCCTTGCCTTCGCTGCGCACCAGGCCCTTTTCCCGGCAGGCAGCCATGGAGCCCAGCTCCTTGAGCGTCTCAAAGGGCACAATCTCCGCACGGATGAAGCCCTTTTCAAAGTCGGTATGAATCTTCCCGGCCGCCTGGGGCGCCTTGGTGCCCTCCCGGATGGTCCAGGCGCGGCACTCGTCCTCGCCGGCGGTAAGGAAGGAAATCAGCCCCAGAAGACGGTAGCAGGCAGTAATCAGCCGGTCCAGACCACTTTGGCCAATGCCCAGCTCCGCAAGGAATTCCGCCTTTTCCTCCGGCTCCATCTGGGCAATTTCCTCCTCAATGGCCGCGGAGATCACCAGCATTTCCGCATGCTCTGCCTGGGCAATGGCCTGCACCCGGTCCAGGCCGGGAATCTGGTCGATATCCTTTCCCAAATCGTCCTCGGCAATGTTTGCGGCGTAAATCACGGGTTTGGTGGTCAGCAGGAACCAGCTGTCCGCGATCTCCCGTTCCTCCTCATCGTAGGGATAGGTGCGGGCGGGCTTGCCGGACTCCAGGTGGGCATAGAGCTTTTCCGCCAGAGCGGCTTCCACCGCGCTCTTCTTGTCACCCCCGCGCATGTTCTTCACGGCCTTGTCCCGGCGGCGGCTTACCGTCTCCATGTCCGCGAAAATCAGCTCCAGGTTGATGGTCTCGATGTCCCGGGCCGGGTCGATGGAACCGTCCACATGGATGATGTTTTCATCCTCAAAGCAGCGCACCACATGCACAATGGCGTCCACCTCCCGGATGTGGGAGAGAAACTTGTTGCCCAGGCCCTCGCCCCGGCTGGCGCCCTTCACCAGGCCGGCAATGTCTACAAACTCAATGGTGGTGGGCGTTACTTTCTTGGGGTGGTACATGGCCGCCAGGTCATCCAGGCGGCTGTCGGGCACCATGACCATGCCGGTGTTGGGCTCAATGGTGCAGAAGGGATAATTGGCCGCCTGCGCGCCGGCCTTGGTAATGGCGTTAAAAAGGGTGCTCTTCCCCACGTTGGGAAGGCCCACGACTCCCAGCTTCATCCGCATTCTCCTCTTTCTGGTATGCTTCCAAGGACAACCATGTTATTATACCCGTTTACGCTGGGAATTGCAACCACCCGCACCGGCAGCCGGACATATTTCCGGCCGAGGTAACCTTTCACCGGGGCGTATACTTGACACCCATTTTCGGGCAATCTATAATGATGATTCAGGCGGCAAACCCGTCTGTCCATAAAGGAGGAACCTATGCAAGCATTGGCAATGCCCGCCAGCCGGTACATCTTTGGCACACTGCCCTGGTACAGTGTCACCATGGTCAGCGCCATTGTGGTGGCCATCCTGCTGGCCCTGCGGGAGGAAAAGCGCCGTGGCCTGCCCAAGGATACCGTCATCGACCTGGCCCTGTGGCTCATTCCCTGTGGCATCGTGGGTGCCCGGCTGTATTACGTGGCTTTCACCTGGGATCTGTTCCGTTCCCGTCCTTTGGCCATTCTGGAAATCTGGAAGGGTGGCCTGGCCATTTATGGCGCGCTCATTGCAGGTGTCCTGGCGGCCCTTGTGTTCTCCCGGCGGCGCAAGCTGTGCCTTTTCACGCTGGTGGACATGGTTGTCCCCGGCCTGGCCCTGGCCCAGTGCATTGGCCGTTGGGGGAATTACTTTAATATGGAAGCCTATGGCCTGCCCATCACCAATCCCGCCTGGCAGTTTTTCCCCGCGGGTGTGTTGATACCGGAAAACGGTCAGCCCGTGTGGCACATGGCCACCTTCTTTTATGAATCCCTGTGGGACTTGGGCGTATTCATCGCGCTGCAGTCCCTGCGCAAGCACTGCCGCCGTCCGGGGGACCTGACCTGCTGGTATGTGGTGCTTTATGGCGCGGGGCGGCTGATTGTGGAAGGGTTGCGCATGGACAGCCTGATGGCGGCGGACGGTTCCGCCCGGATTTCCCAGCTGGTCAGCGTAGCCGGTTGCCTGGCGGTGTTTGCGCTGCTGTGCGCGTACGCTCTGCGCCGGGCACCCAGGAGCGCATGGCTTACCGGCCTGGGCGCCGGGTTGGCGGCAGGCGTATTGGCCTGGTTTCTCCCCGCCCCGGCGGAGGCCTTCTACGGCTACCGCCTGGCTTTTTGCCTGAAGGCAGGACTCATGCTGGGCGGCTTTGCTGCACTGGCCGTCTCCAACCGTTTCCGCAGGGTGGTAACCTGCCTGCCGGCGCTTCTGGCGCTGTGTGTGGAGATTGCGTGCTATCTGCATTGGAGCGGCAGCGCCGCTTCGCCCGGGCTTTCCACAGCTCTTTGCGCCCTGTTCAGCCTGTGCGCCATCGCCGCCTGCGCGGGGGTCTATCCCTTTGCCATGCTTCCCGCCACGCCAGCGGAAAAAGCGCCCGCTACCTGACCCACCTGCACCAAAGGAGGCTCCCATGCCCACTACACCCATGAAAAACAATCTATACCGCCTGGGGCTGATCCTTTTTGCCCCCAGCGTGGCTACCCAGCAGGTACTGTTCCGGTACCGGGAGGATGAAACCCTGCCCCTTTCCCCCGACTATGGTCCCGGAAGGCTGTTCAAGCGGCACCATATGCTGGGCGGTACGCTGCTGCTGGACGACGGCAAGCAATGGACGCAAATCTGCTCCTCGCTAAAAACCGCGCCCAAGCGCGTGGTCACGCCCGCGACGGTTTTCCGGGCTGCTTCCATTACCAAAATAGTCACCGCCGCGTGCGTGCTGCGTTTGGCGGAAAAGGGCCTGCTGCGCCTGGAAGACCGTATCTTTGACCGTCTGCCCACGGCGTTGCCGGCAGAGCATCCCCTGCGCGCAGCCACGGTGGAACAGGTGCTTTGCCACCGTTCCGGCCTGCGTGACACGCCCGCCTACGAAACCGCCTTTGCCCGGGGAGATACCTACGACGCGATTCTCGCGGATGCAAGCGCTTCCTGGGGCACACCCGGCGGGGACTTTGCCTACTGCAACCTGGGCTTTGGCCTGCTGGGCAGCCTGATCGAGACAGTCACCGGCGAGTGCCTGGAGGCAGTGTACCAGCGGGAGGTATTTGTTCCCCTGGAAATGAACGCCACCCTGGATGTTACTCAGGCGGACAAGGAGCATACCCTGCCCATCAGCCGTGTGCTCCCTTACCGTGCCAAACGCGCCTGGCAAGTGGAAGCCGCGGCGGAGAAAGCCCGGCCACTCGCGCAGCCCGACCCCCTGCACCATTTTGGCTATGCCGCAGGGAGCCTGTATACCGACGCCGCCAGCCTGGATCACTTCCTGACCATGCTGGTACAGCACGGGGAATATCAGGGCCAGTGCTATCTGTCTTCTGCTTCCATCGCTGCCATGACCACGGCGCACGCCAGCTATGGCAGCATTGCCCCCACCCTGGCCTATGGTCTGGGGCTGTTGCTCATTAACGATCCCGCCCTGTCCCCCCGGCGCATCCTGGGGCATCAGGGCTTTGCCTACGGCTGTGTCAACGGCGCCTTTTATGAGGAAGGCACCGGCCGCCGGGTTATCCTGCTCAACGGCGGCGCCAGCGAAGCGCGAATGGGCCGTCTGGGCCGAATCAACCGGGACATCCTGCGCTGGGCGCTGCGGGAGGATAACGACGCATGGACGTGATCGCTACCCTGCGCAAGGAGCGCGGAAAAATGCGCATTACCCTGGAAAGCGGTCAGGAACTGCTCGTTCCCCTGAGCCTGTTTCATGAGCGTCCCTTGGCCCCGGGGCAGGCGCTGGATCTGGATGCATACGATCAGTGGCTGCTGCTGCGGCAGTACCGCCATGCCCTGGACCGGGCGGTGGGCTACCTCGCCGCCCGTGCCCGAAGCCGCCACGAGCTGGAATCCCGGCTGCTTCGCTGCGGTTACCGTCCTGCCACGGTGGAAATGGTACTGTACAAGCTGGAGCGGGAGAAGCTCCTGGATGACGCGGACTTTGCCAGGCAGTGGGTGGAGGCCCGCAGCGGCCGCACTCTGGGCAAACGCCGCATTGCCCAGGAATTGCAGCGCAAGGGCATATCCCGCGCCCAGGCGGAGGAAGCCCTGACCACCGTGGACGAGGACGCCGAAGCGGAGGCCTGCCGGCAGGCAGCGGAAAAGCTCGCCTCCCGATATAGCCGTGAAGCATCGCGCCAAGGCATGCAAAAGCTCACCCAGGCGCTGGTGCGCCGTGGGTTTGGCTGGGAGGATGCCCGCCGGGCCGCAGCGCAGGCTTTGCAGGCAGATGAATAGGAAAAAGAAAGCCGTACATCCCCGTTTTGCTTGGGGGTGTACGGCTCAGCGTGTCGAAAAAGTGGCAAACGCCACTTTTTCGAGGAAGCAAATTCGGTCAACCAGAGGTCGCCCGAATTTGTAAGGAATTGATTTTGCAAGCAAAATCAACAACCCGCGAAGCCGGCAAAGCCGGCTTACACGAATGAAAGTCAGAGGGGCTGCGGCCCCTCCGACACCTCCTGAAGGTTTTTTGACATTCTGAGCCGTACATCCCCGTTTTGCTTGGGGTGTACGGCTTTTTTACGTGATTTTTTATCCCCGTAGGTATTCTGCGTAGGCCATCATAAAGGGTCCCACGCCCTTGCTGTCATCGTTGACACGGGGTTCGCTGAGGTAGTAGGCCACGGAACCGTCACGCTTTTCGCCGGGACCAAGCCCTGCCACCCAGCAGATATCCGTCAGGTGGTTCTTGCCGTCCGTCCCCTGAACCAGCTTCTTATCCAGCAAGCTCTCAAAGGCTTTGCGTCCGGCTGCCTTCGCGTCCCCTTCCAGCAGGCCCAGACGCGCCCCTTTCATGCAGGCATACGCCACCATGGCCGTGCCGGAGGTTTCCAGATAATTCTCCGGATTTTCCCCGTGGTCGATTACCTGATAAAACATGCCCGTCACCGGTTCGGCATACCGGCGGATGCCCGCCACCGCCTCCCGGAACAAGCCACGCAGCTCCTCATAGCCCGCCGTTTCCGAACCCATAATATCCAGGCAATCCACCAGCGCCATGAGATACCACCCCATGGAACGCAGCCAGAAATTGGGGGAACAGCCAGTTTCCTTGTTGGCCCAGGGCTGCGCCTTGATGGTATCGCAGGCATGATAATACAGGCCTTTCTCGGGGCAGAAAAGATATTTCCGCACGTTCCGGAATTGGTTGACGATGTCCTCCACCTGTGCCCAGCCGTCGCATTCCTTTTCGTAGGCCATGTAGAAGGGCTGCGCCATGTACAGGCCGTCCAGCCAAATCTGCTGGGGATACAGGCTCTTGTGCCAGAAGTTTCCGCAGGCGCACCGGGGATGCTCCCGCAAACGCTGCATATGCAGCTCTATAGCCTTGCGATAGCGGTCATCCCCCGTCTCCTTCCAGGCGAAAAACAGTGCCTTACCGCTATTGATGCTGTCGATATTGTATTGGCTGAACTCGTAGTTTGGGATCTCCCCTGCCGGAGTCACCGCCTCCCGCAAGTATGCAAGCACGAAGTCCCGGTACAGCGGGTCCCCGGTGGCTTCATACAGGTCAATGCAGCCAAGCAATACGCACCCATCCTCATAATTCCAGTAGGGTTTGTAGTGCTTGTATCCCGCCAAATAATCTTTCAAATATGCGCGTACATCCATGTCCGTTTCCTCCTTAGCCCTGACTTTGGCAAAACCTTGGGAAATTTCCATAACTGTTCCCCAAAGCACTTCCGTTTCCCTGCACCCTGGTGTATAATTGTACCTAAGAATTTTCCTGAAAAAGGGACGTGCAGCCGCCATGAAGCGCAACCTTTCCAGTGCTACCACCGAGCTGATTCTGCATGGGAATCTGTTCCGTGCCATATTGGCCATTGCCGTACCGGTGGTGGTCACCAGCTTTCTGCAAACGCTATACAACCTGACGGACACCTACTGGCTGGGCCAGATTGGTACCGAGCCCCTGGCGGCCATTAACCTGGTTACCCCTGTGCAAAACATTGTGCTGAACTTTGGCAGCGGGCTCACCGTGGCGGGCGCGGTGATGATTTCCCAGTACATCGGCGCACAGAAGCCACAGGAAGCCGGGAAAATGGCCAACCAGATTTTCCTGTGCGCCATGCTGTTTTCCTTGGTGTGCGTGGCTGTACTGGTGCTTGCCACCCCCGCCATCGTGGCCTGGTTGGGCGCGGACGGCGCCACCTATACCCATAGCGTTACTTATCTGCGCCTGGTGATGCTGGACATGCCCTTCCTGTTCATGATGAACATTTACCAGGCGGTGCGCCAGGCCCAGGGGGATACCTTGCGTCCCATGCTGCTGAACCTGGTGGGCATTTCACTGAATCTGGTGTTGGACCCGCTGCTGATGATTACCTGGGGCATGTCCTCCGCAGGCGCGGCTCTGGCCACGGTGTTGTCCAAGGCGGTGCCCGCGGGGATTGCCTTCTGCCTGCTGCGCAGGCCGGGCCAGGATATCCGCCTGCAGGCTGCCTCCATGCGCCCGGAGCGGGATAAGCTCATGGCCATTCTGCGCATCGGGTTGCCCACCGCCCTGGGCGGAAGCACCATGCAGCTGGGCTTCCTCCTCATGAGCCGCAGTGTTTACGTGTATGGGGTCAACGCCATGGCCGCTTATGGCATTGGCAACAAAGTGAACGGTCTTATTTCCTTGCCGTCCAATGCCATCGGCTCGGCTGTGGGCACCATCGTGGGGCAAAACATGGGCGCAAAGCAGCCGGAACGTGCCGCCAAGGGATACCGCCTGGCCATGTACTGCGCCATTGGATTTCTTTTCGTAGGCGGGCAGCTGCTGGCCCTGCGCCCTGTTTCCCAGGCCATTGTCAGCATCTTTGCCTCGGATGCCGACGTCATCGCCATGGCGGCAGATTTTCTCAGCCTGATGGCGGCCTGGTGCTGGACCAATGGGATCTATAACGCAACCTCCGGCCTGTTCCAGGGCGCCGGGCACACGGAAGTCACCATGGCGGTGGATGCTTCCCGGCTGTGGGTGTTTCGCTTTGCCACACTGTATTTTTGCCAGAACCTGCTTCACATGGGCGTGGAGAGCGTTTGGTACTCCGTGGTCATCAGCAATGGCATCAGCTCCGCCATATTGCTGGGACTGTATTTCTCCGGACTGTGGCGCAAAAGCCGTTTCAAAACGGATGCTTAAGGGCTGGCGGCAATGCCGTCATATCCCTGGGTTTTGGGATCGGTGGAACGTTTCAGCTCCACGGAAAGCCGTCCATTTCTCAGGGCAAACCGCATATCCATGCCACAGGGCGCATCGCCGATGAGATGGCAACGCACCCGAAGCATGTTTTCCCCCACCATGCCTGCGCTGACCAGGCATGGTTCATTGTAGCGCGCAAAAACACCCTGGCGCACTTGTCCAAAGGTATCCCACTGGAAGGTATCCTCCCCGCCGGCGTTCCAGCGAAGCGTCAACGCTCCCGGGCACATATCCACCTCCGCCAGGCCCAGTTCATTGGGACCCATCCCATAGCGCGGGGCGAAGTTCCATGGCAGCCCCTTCCGGCAGGGAACGCCGCCCACCCGCAAGGCCGCCAGTTTCCGCTCCAGCCGCTGGGCATCGCCGTCGTGCTCCGTTCCCGGGGCAGCGACGATCTCCTCAAAAAAGGCGTCGTAGATCCGCTGTACGCCATAAGGGTCCAGCCGGGTATCGGCAATGGTGCATAGCAGCAGACCTTCCGCCGGACAGGCCACAGCCAGTTGGCCGCCCATGCCATACATGGCCCATCCGCGCCGGGTACGCCAGTACTGCCATCCATAGCCAAACCGTTCCTCCGGGTTTCCCTGGACGGTGGTATCCACCTGTTTTGCCGTGGCACTGCGCAGGAATGACTCCGGCAGCAACCCCCGCCCGCCGTCCATGACCAGCTGCGCCGTTTTTCCCAGGTCGCGCAGGGACATAATCAGCCCCGTTCCCCCCTGGGGTACGCCGGAAGGATCGGTCAGCCACCGTTTGGGGTCCGTGGCGCCGATGGGATGAAAAATCCTTTCCTCCAGCAATTCCAGCAGCCCCTGTCCGCTCACGCGCTGGCAGAGCGCTCCCAGAACCTGGGTGCAGGACGTATCGTAGTGAAACAGCGTCCCCGGCTCATGGGTGCAATCCCCGCGAAAGAAGGTTGCCGCCCAGTCCCGGTCCACCCCCTCCCGGTACGTGGTGCGCCGGTAGCATGTGGTCATGCGCAGCATATCCTCAATGGTCATGCGCAGCAGCCGTGGGTCTGGCGCCGCAGGCAACGCCTCGGGAAAGAAGTCCACAATGTGATCCGTCAGGCGCAGCCTCCCCTCCCCCAGAAGCAGTCCCAGGGCCAGCGCCACCATGCTCTTGCTGACGGAATACATCCGATGGGGTTGCCCCTTGGCAAAGGGCGCATAATAGCCCTCCGCCCTGATTTCGCCATCCTGCCGCAGTTCGAAGCCGTGAAGGCACACGTCTTCCCGCTCCAGGCGTTCCACAAAGCGCAGCATGGCTTCCGATGAGATCCGTTCCATTTGCTCACCCCTCCGTGTACGTTATGTCCGCAAATTGCGCCTCCTCCTGACGCACCGCGTACATGCCGATCATGGCGCCGGTAAACCGCTTGCCCAAGGATACGCCCTCATCGCTCAGGTACGTGGCACGCTCCACCAGGGAGACCGGCGTATCCCCTTCCCCCGCGTACAGCCGGCGCGTCAATCCGTCACACCTTACCCCCAACCGCAGCCCTTGCCCCGCCTGTACAGGGCACGGACCCAGGTCCTGTTCCCGGCACTCCAGGCCTATTTGCTCCCGCTGCCATAGCCGCATTCCGTTCTCCCTATGGCGGATGCCCAGGGCCAGAAAGGAATGTTCATCATAGTAGCAGACAATCCCCGCTTCACCCCGCCGCGGAACCGTCACCGTGGCCGCAAAGCTGCAACGGAAGGCCGTTTGCCGCCGCACCTGCAGGCTGCGGCAGGAAACTTCCGTAAGATCGCTGTCCCCTGCCCGCAGGATTAACCGCTCCCCGCACCAGCGCACCGTTCCCGGCTGAGGCGGACGCGGCGTAAGCCAGTCCACCGACCCATGCATGGGAGCATCCGGCAAGGGTTTGCGCTGCAGCACGCTGGGCCCCCGTCCGTGGTTGAGCAGCGGCCAGCCGTCCGCCGTCCATTGGATGGGATCCAGGGCCGTTTCCCGGCCCAGGAGCGTCCACTGGCCCTCCAGCGCCCGGCCGCAGAGGTACACCAGGTACCACCGTCCGTCCGGGGTGCTCACCGGTTTGGCATGGCCGCAGCGCTGAATCAGCGCCCGTTCATCCCACTGCCGCAGCACAGGCCCATAGGGGCTGGGTTCATAGGGTCCATGCAGATTTCTGGAGCGTGCCACGGTTTCCCGGTGGCCCATGCCGGTACCGCCCTCCGCCAGGAAGAGGTAGTACCACCCGTCTTTCTTGAGCAGGTGTGGCCCTTCCGGTGCACGTTTGCAGCTGCCGTAGTACAGCAGCGTGGTTTCGCTGAGCCGCCGGGTTGCCTGGGCATCCACTTCAAAAATGCGCGCTCCCCGGTTGAGCAGCATATAGTGCCGCCCGTCCGTATCATGGAACAGGGAAGGGTCAATACCGTCCTCTTCAAAAAACACCGGTTCCGAGTACGGACCCTCCGGGCGCTGAGCGGTCACCACCATCTGCCGCCGGCATACCTCGCCGCCGTCGTTCAGGCGCAGGGTCGCGCAGATATAGAATCTGCCCTCGGCATAGGAAATGTCCGGCGCCCAATAGCCGCGCCCGCCTTCCAGGCTCTCCAGGTTGGCCCATTCCGGCCGGGTGATGGCGTGGCCAATTACCTCCCAATGCACCAGGTCCCGGGAATGGGAAACAGGAATGCAGGGAAAGTACACAAAGGTGGAGTTGACCATATAATAGTCTTCGTCCACCCGGCAAATGGAAGGGTCAGGGTACATGCCGCTTCGGATGGGATTGCGGTACATGGCTTCCCAGGGGGCGCCCACCACCGCCGCAAAGTATGCTTCCAGCTGTTCCCATCCGCCCTGATGGGCCAGGTCATAGGGAGTTATCAGCTCCAGGTCTCCCCGCAAGGGATCCATGCCGCCCCGCTCCACCAGATAGCGGCATTTTTCCACGTTTCCGCTTTCCGCCGCGTAGTGAAGCATATCCCGGCCGTTTTCATCCACGGCATTCAGGTTCACCTTGGTGCCGTATTCCACCAGCAGCCGGAGCATTGCCAGGCTCCCCTCCCGGGCCGCCCAGTGGCTCAGGGGTTCCCCCGCCGGAGTCGCCGTTTCCACCAGCCCCGGCCACAGGGCCAACGCCCGGCGGACCTCCGCTACGTTGTCCTCCCGGATGATACGCATAAGCTGCGCCGTATCCATGTTCCTCACTCCTACGTAAAAAAGAGGGGGACGGATGGCCGCCTCCCCCTTGCGTTCTCTGCTATGCACGTTCGCGCATCCATTGACATGCTTCGTCGGAAAGCAGCGCCGCGTAAACGCCGCCCAGGGCCTGCAATCCCTCTGCCACCAGGCCGGCAAAGGCCAGGGCACCCGCCGGTTGCAGGTGGGTGTTGTCCTCCAAGCCATCGGGATAGTGGCTAAAACGTCCCGCAGGCAGGTTCATGTACAGCTGCTTTGCGTCCTCACCCATGCGGTCCACCAGCTTCTCGCTTTCCGCGGTCAGGTCAATCAGCGGCACGCACAGTTCCCGGGCCAGCTCACGCATGGCAGCGGCATAAGGGCCGTGGGAATACTTTGCCTGGGGATCGCGGTAGCAGCGGCGGGTCAGGGGAGTAATCAGCACGGGATATGCGCCCTTCTCCCGGGCCGCCTTCACAAACACCGCCAGGTATCCCCGGAACGTATCCTCCGGAGACGTATAGCGCGCCGGGTCCTCCGCCTTTTCGTCGTTATGCCCAAACTGGATGAACAGAAAGTCCCCCGGCTGCATCCGTTCCCGGATGGTTTCCAGGCGCCCTTCCTCCAGGAAGGACTTGGTGCTGCGGCCGTTTTCGGCGTGGTTCTCCACCCGTACCTCCAGCCGCCGCACAAAGCGTCCAAACACCTGTCCCATGCCCGTCTGCGGATAGGTCAGGATGCTGTTTTCCTTTACCGTGGAATCCCCCGCCCAATAGATGGTGGTCATAGGCTGTATTACTCCTTCACCGCGCCGATATTGATGCCCTTGACAAAGTACTTTTGCAGGAATGGATATAGCACCATAAAGGGCAGTATGGCCACGATCACAGCGGCGTTCTGCACGGTGTTTTCCGTGGCGCCGCCCATCGCGGTGGGCAGGTTGGACCCCATCATCATGGAACGCAGCTTCATCTGGAAATTATACAGAGTCGATTTGGTAATGTAAAGCTTGTAGTTGGTGTAATCATTCCAGTAGGCCACGGCAAACATCAGACCGATGGATGCCAGCGCGGCCTTGGACAAAGGCAGGGCAATGCGCAGGAAGGTCTGCATGGGGGTACATCCGTCCAGCGTGGCGCTTTCAAACAGGCTTTGCGGAATGCCCTCAAAAAAGTTGCGCATAAGCACCAGGTTGTACACGTTGATAGCCGGCAGCAGGATCACCGACCACAGGGTGTTGGTCAGTCCCAGCTTTCGCATCACGATATAGCTGGGAATCATGCCACCGGAGAAGATCATCGTGAACAGCAGCAGTCCCGCAAACAGTCCCCGCCCGGGCATGTCAAACTGAATGAGCACATAGGCGCCCAGGGTGGAAAGCAGCAGCCCCAGGAAAGTACCGGAAACCGTGGTGATCACGCTGTTGATCAGCGGCGTTACCAGGGACGGGTTAGTCAATACGGTTTCGTATCCATCCCAGCCAAAGCGGTCCGGCAATAGTTTCATACCATAGCCGGTGGTCAAGTCAAAGGAGTCCACCAGCACCTTCCACAGCGGTACCAGGATCAGCAGGCAGATGATGGTAAACAGCAAGCCGTTAATCAGAGGGAAGACAGAGATTTTCCTGATGTGCCTGCGCCGGGCGGGCAGGGAGGTTTTCGTCTGTGCATGTTCCATGGTTTCAGCCTCCTTACACAATGCCGCGTCCGCGGACCTTTTTACTGGCGTAATTGCAAATGAGCATCAGCGCCATACCCACCAGGGAGCGGAACAAGCCAATGGCCGTGGTATACCCATAGTCGGGAATGCCGCCGCTGTTAAAGGTCTGATAATAGACGTAGGTCTGCAGTACCTGGGACACGTCCATGACCGCGTCGTTCTGCAATACAAATACGCTTTCGAACAGATTCATGATCTTGGCCAGGTTCAGGATCAGCACGGTGATGATGGTGTTGGCCAGCGCCGGCAGGGTCACATACCACATTTTCTTCCACCGGCCCGCCCCGTCAATGGACGCAGCCTCGTAGATGCCCGGGTCGATGCTCGTCAGCGTTGCCATGAAGATAATGGTTCCCCAGCCTGTATCATGCCATATATTGATGACATAATAGGCGGATTTCCACCACTGGGAGCTTCCCAGGAAATAAATGCCCTCATCCACAATGCCCAGACTAATGAGAACCTGGTTTACCAGGCCGGCCGTAGCCGGGGACAGGATCAACTGAAAAACCGAAGCCGTCACCACCCAGGACATAAAGTGCGGCAGATAGATGATGGTCTGCGCCAGCTTTTTGCCATGGATATTCTGCATTTCATTGAGCAGCAGGGACAGCACTACGGAAAAAGTCGTCGTCAGAAGCAGCTTGACCACGCTCAGTTCCAGCGTGTTCTGGAAGGCATTCCAGAAATTCGGCATGGCAAACAGCCGCTCAAAATTCGCCAGCCCGACCCATACAGGGTCCTTGATGATGGTGTACTTCGTAAAGGAATAATAGATGCCGAACATGGGCAAATAGTGGAACACGACCAGGAACGCCAGTACCGGCAGAAACAGCACGTAAAAGCCGGCGTATTTTTTCATGCGGGGAAGCACGGGTTTCTTTTGCTGCTTGAGGTTCACAGCGCCGTCCATGCAATGACCTCCCTTACAAAAATGAATAGCTATCTTACGGAATCAGGCAGGGGCGGTGATGCCGCCCCTGCCCGTTGGCTTTCAGGCCATTGCGGCTCCGGCTGCAAACTTAGTTCGCGGCGTTCAGGCTCTCCACAATAGCATCGGACCAAGCCTGACCCTCGTTGGCAAAGCGGGTCATGGCATCTTCATAGGTCATCTCACCCATGGCCACCTTGGCAATGAGCTCATTCTTGAGGGTAGTCAGGTCGCCGTTGTAGGTGCTCATGGCGTCGGTGCTGGGCACGATGGCCGCAGGACGGCAGTTCGCCGCAAAGATTTCCGCGGATTCCAGGTTTTCAGGCTGGATAATCTCGTCGATGGGGTCGTCGTAGCCCTCGGCAAAGGAAGCCAGGGAGCTCACGGGGTCGGTGTGGTGCTTGGTGTAGGCGGTGCCGGGAATTTCCAGGCTCTCCAGCATGTGGAACTGCCCGTCTTCATAGGTCACGCCCAGCACGGTGCCAGCCTTGCGGCTCCAGTGCACGTCTTCCACGCCATAGGTCCACAGGAACTGCATGTCGCCACCATCCAGGATGGTATCAATGAAGTACTTGAACACGCCCTCGGGATTCTCGCAGGTGGAGGAGATAGCCCACACAGGCGGCGTACGGTCAAAGTAGCCAGGCGCGCCTTCCAGGGGAGCCAGGGCAATCAGCTCGCCATCGTGGCCGTTATTGACCAGGTTGTTCTTCAGGTTGGTAGCCCAGGTGCCGGACCAGTAGGTGAAAACGCCGGTGGTATCGTCATAGAACTTGTTCCGGCAGTCGTTGGTGCCGTTGGTCAGGGTGGTGGGGTCAATCCAGCCCTTGCTGTAGCCTTCGGCCAGGCGGGCCAGCGCGGCCTCCATGGCAGGCTCGGTGAAGCCGTCCACCCACACGCCTTCTTCATTCTGGTAGAAGGAGGGATACGCATCCTGATAGAACTCAGGCAGGTAGTTCACAAAGGGGGCTTCCACGCCAATGAAGCCAGCGGCGGTCAGCGCGTAGGTATCCTTAGCGCCGTCGCCATCGGGGTCCTGGTTTACAAAGGCGTCGCACATGGCAGCGTATTCATCCCAGGTGGTGGGAGCTTCCATGCCCACGGCATCCAGCCAGGCCTTCTTTACATAGGTAACGCAGCCGCCGCCACGGGCATCCGCAAAGCCGTACAGCCGTCCGCCAATCTTCAGCCCTTCGATGACATCATCGCCGGTAAAGCGGCCGCTGTTCTTGGTGGCGCTGTTCTCCCAGGCGTCGGTCATGTCCCACAGCACGCCTTCGGAGGCATAGGCTGCATAATAGGTGGAAGAAAGGATCATTACATCGGGCCATTCGGCGGAAGCAATCTGCTGCTGCAGCACATCGTAGTAGGCGTCATGGTCAGGCTGAATGATTTCCAACTCAATGCCGGAAAGCTCTTCCCAGCGCTCAATGAACTTATCCTGGGCATTGGATTCGGTGAACACGGTACCATCCACAAAGATGGTGATCTTCTCGGGTTTCGCAACTTCTTCCGCGCTGGCGGGCAGGACCACCAGACCCATGCACAATGCCAGTGTCAGTACGATTGCCAACAGTTTCTTCATTGGGTTCCGTCCTTTCTTTTTGCGGGATGCCGTTCCGTTGCCACATCCCTTCGTTGGCATCACTGTACCATGTGCAAGCGTCTTCTGGCAAGAAACATCTCTTGCAAACATGGGCCTTTTGCTGCTAAGCGCCGGCTGTCAAACAGTCAAAAATTGTACGTTCTATCCATTTGCCCTTGAAAAATAAGGTATTTCTGCTACAATAAGCATATCGAAGCTGCGCGGAACGTCCGTTGCGTCCTGATGCATTTCTCTATGAAGCGAGTGTGATCTATATGCTGCGTAAGCTATCCTTAAGTGAAAGAAGGCGTTCTCCCCTGGCGTCGCGCTTTGCCGTGAGCTACTGCTGCTTTCTTTTGGTCTGCCTGGCCCTGGGCGTTGCGCTCTATGCCAGTTCCACCCACAATGCCCGGGAGAATTTCTGGCAGCAGGAAGCAACGCAGCTGGAGACAAACGTCGCTTCCATGGGAAATCATTTTTCACTCATGAACGGATACGCTCGCCATCTGCTCACGGACTCCACCTTCATCCGCTTTTCCAATATGAGCAGCATGGAAGAACCCAACTATATCTATACAGCCTATGAAGTGATGCAGGATCTCTCCTCCAAGCTGTTCAGCCTTATGAATCTGCCGCTGATGGAAAGCCCCATTTACCTTTCCTCCTCAGGCAATGTCATCTCTGCCAGCCAGTTTACCCCCGCCGAACAATATTACAGCAGCTACCGTGCCTATCAGAAAAATGCCTACCAGGACTGGCTGCAGGTTCTGCAAAATGCCGAAGCGCCGGGGCGCTTTTTCAGCGTAGCCCCCTTTGGGGGTGAATCCTCCATCATCTGCTACGCGCTGGACATCAACAGTCTCTCCTCGCGCAAAGTACCCGCGGTGGTATGGTTTGAGCTGAACGCTTCCGCGCTCCGCGTTCTCTTTGAGATGGACGAAAACCCCGGCTCCCGGGTGGTTATCCAGGACAGGACTGGCCGCAATCAGCTTCTACTGGCGGAAAATCAGGTCATTCCCCTTTTGCAGGCGGAGAGCGCAGCCCTAACAGACGAGGATGCGGCCCTATTGCAGGCCATGACCAGCGCTGCCTATGACCCTAACGGTACCGCTACCTATGAGGACATGCGCCTTTTCCGCCGGGAGGATCGCAATGGTTGGGTGTATTACGCGGCGCTCCCCACCGCCATGTGCACCGCAGCGCTGGGCAATTTTGATCTTCCGTTTTTGGCTATCTTTATTCTGGGATTATTGGGCGGTCTGGCACTGGTGGTGCTGCTGGTGCGGCAAAACATGCGCCCGGTGCATCAGCTGAGCGATCAGCTGGTCCAGGCGGAGGGCGACCGCGCACGGTTGCAGCTGGAAATTGAGCAGCAGCGGCCCCTCCTTTGCGCTTCCTACGTGCGCAAGGTGCTTTCCGGACACGTGGCCTCCAATGAAGAATTTGCCTATATGATGCAGTTTCTCCACCTGGAACCGCCGCTGAAATATTATGTGCTCTACTGCATTGCCAACCGGCAGGACAGCGTGCTCGGCGACCCCATGGATGAATACGACATACTGTGCGAGCACCTGACCGAATACCTGTCGGGAAAGCATCCGCTTTATTTCTACACCACCCTGCCCCGCAGCTTTGTGGTGCTGGTGGCCTATGATACGAGTGCGGAGGACCCCCTCATGGATCTGCAATCGCGGATTGTACGCATGCACGAGGATCTGTCCGTCAATCACGACCTGTGGTTCTATGCAGGCGTGGGCAAGGGTACCGAATCCCCGCAGCTGTTGTGGGAGGCCTACGAGCAGTCCCGGCAGGCGGCCCGGTATACCACCAAGCATCATATCTTCCTGCCCTACGAGATGATCCGCAAGGATACGGAGAGCTGGTATTACCCCATCGAGCTCTCCGCCAAGCTGCAGCACTTTATTACCACAGGCAACAAGCAGCAGGTAGTGGAGCTGCTGTCCATGATCCGCCAGGAAAACGTGGAAGAGCGTTCCTTGTCCGTGACGCTGCTGAACTTCCTGCTCTCCGACCTGAAAAACACCCTGCTCAAGGCACGCTTTCAAATCTCCCCGCCCCAAAGTGATGAGGAGCGTGAACGGTTGGCCGTATTGGATCAGCGCCTGTCCGAGCAGGCAACCTTTCCCCTGCTGGAAAGCTGCGCCATGCTCCTGTGCGATTTCTTCACCCGCTCTGCCGTGCCCGCCGACCCCATTCCCGAAGTGGAACGTTACCTGATGGAAAATTTCACAGATCCTTCCCTATGCCTGACCAAGCTGTCCGACCGCTTTAATATTTCCGAAAGTTACCTTTCCCACCTGTTCAAGGACAAAACCGGTCAGAACTTCTCCGTATACTTGGAGAACCTGCGCCTGAACGAGGCCGTGCGCCGGCTCAAGCAAGGCCACTGCAATCTCACCGAGCTTGCCATGGAACTGGGCTACAACAACGCCACCACCTTCCGCCGCGCCTTCAAAAAGCGCTACGGCATGACCCCCAGTGAAATGAAAGGTTAATGGACGCGCCGATTTTATTCAAAAAGGAGAACTGGTGATGCTTTCCACACAACCACTGGTTTACCCTACGCAGGCAGAGCGCTGGAGCCCCATGGAATTATGTCTCCAGGGGCCGTCCCAAGGCAATCCCTTTATGGAACAATCTGTCACCGCTGTCTTTCGCTGCTCCAATGAAGAAGTTACAGTTTCGGGGTTTTATGATGGGGATGGCGTATACCGCGTGCGCTTTATGCCCTCCTTCCAGGGGACGTATAGCTTCACGGTAACTTCCACGTTTTCTCAACCGCTGGAAGGCACCTTCCAGGTAACCCCTGCCACCGGGCAAAATCACGGTATGGTTCGTGTGGCCAACACCTGGCATCTGGCCTACGAGGACGGCACACCCTATTACTCCGTGGGCACCACTTGCTATGTGTGGCCCTGGCAGGATGACGCCATCATTGCCCAGACGCTGGAAACCCTCAAAAACAGCGCCTTCAATAAAATCCGCTTCTGTGTGTTTCCCAAGCATTATGACTATAACCTGCGCGAGCCCCGCTCTTATCCCTATGAAGGCACCCCCATGGACGCCTCCGTGCTCACCTCTGAAAACTTCCACCAGTACACCGGCAAGACAGAGGGAAACCATTGGGATTTCTTCCGCTTTCATCCCGCGCACTTCCGTCACCTGGACCGGTGTATGGAGGCATTGCTGCGTCTGGGCATTCAAGCCGACCTGATCCTGTTCCACCCCTATGACCGCTGGGGATTTTCCTCCATGACCCGCGCGCAGGATCTGTTCTACGTCCGCTACATGGCCGCCCGTTACAGTGCCTACCGGAATGTATGGTGGTCCCTGGCCAATGAATATGATTTGATGCCTGCCAAGGAGCTGGCCGACTGGGAGGCCATTGCGGATACCATCTGCCAAAGCGACCCTTACCGGCATTTGCGCTCCATTCACAGCTGCGCCCATTTTTATGATTACAGCCGCCCCTGGGTAACCCATTGCAGCATACAGCGGCAGGATCTATACAAGTCTGCCGAGCTAGTAGAAACCTGGCGGGAAAGCTACCGCAAGCCTGTCATACTCGACGAAATCTGCTATGAGGGCGATATTCAGCACGGTTGGGGCAACATCAGCGGTCAGGAGCTGGTACGCCGCTTCTGGGAAGCAGCGGTGCGGGGCGGATATGCCGGTCACGGAGAGACCTTCTTGCACCATGAGGGCATCCTGTGGTGGTCCCATGGCGGCAAGTTGTACGGGGAAAGCCCCAGCCGCTTCCGTTTCCTGTATGAAGTTCTCCGGCAAACCCCAGGCATTGGCCTGCGCCCCTATCGCGCCAGTTGGGATGAAGTGTGCGCCGTCCCCCAGGAAGCCGCCTATCAAGGCACCTATTATCTGCACTATTACAGCTTCATGCGTCCTTCCTTCCGGGATTTCGCGCTGGACGAGAACAGCCGTTATGAAGTGCATGTACTGGATACCTGGGAAATGACCGATACCTGCGCGGGAATATTCAGCGGCACTTTCCGGATTGCCCTGCCTGCCAAGCCCTACATGGCCATCCAAATCAAGCGGCTTTCCGCACCTGGAGCTTAAGACTGCGTACTGGTGCCTCATTTCTACAAAAAAAAGGAGCATGCCCGGCCCTCTTGGACTGTTCCCCGACCAGCAGACAAGGAAATAAGAGTCTGTCGCAGAATATCGAGGGATTACACGGCTTTGCTCCTGATTTCATAGGGAGTAAGGCCGTTTTTCAAGTGAATGCGCTCAAAATTGTAGAAGTGGATGTACTGAGCAATCAGTTCTTCAACCTCAGCGCGAGTAGAATACCGAG
>OLPF01000470.1_pt1 | contig 43660 bp, 48 predicted proteins | sample 1673121 | NCBI WGS metagenome assembly OLPF01 (sample SAMEA3136756, study PRJEB25190) | human gut metagenome
TTAGAGATCCTGAAGATAAACATAAATACTTTGATGATGATGAGATGTGGAATAAGGCTGAGAATGAACTTAGAGAAGTATTAAATGAGATAGGAGCAGAATATACTGAAGCTATTGGAGAAGCTGCCTTCTACGGGCCTAAGTTAGATGTTGAAGTTAAACCTGCTGTTGGACCAGAGATTACTTTGTCTACTTGTCAACTTGACTTCTTACTTCCTAGAAGATTTAATTTATCTTATATTGATTCTAATGGTGAAAAAAAGGTACCTGTAGTACTTCATAGAGCTATATTTGGTACATTTGATAGATTTACAGCCTTTATTCTTGAAGAAACTAAGGGAGCACTTCCTTTATGGCTTAGTCCAGTACAAATTAATGTTATTCCAGTAAATAATGAATATCATTTAGATTATGCTAACAAAGTAGTTGATGAACTTAGAAGTAAAGGTTTTAGAGTAGAATTAGATGCTAGAGATGAAAAGATGGGATATAAGATTAGAGAATCTCAAACTAAGAAGATTCCATATACTTTAGTTCTTGGTAATAATGAGAGAGATAATAATACTATTACTTATCGTATGTTTGGTAAAGAGAATAGTACTACTACTGAAAGAGATGAATTTATTGATATGATTATTAAGCAAGTAGAGGAATACAAATAATAAAAGTGTAAAGTAACTATATGTTACTTTGCATTTTTTCTTTGATTTGGTATAATATGTATAGAGAGGTATTATGGAAGATAAAGCAAGAGAATTACTTAGAATATTAAATGATAATGGATATGTTGCTTATATAGTAGGAGGTTATACTAGGGATGTATTACTTGGAAGAAAGAGTAATGATATTGATATATGTACTAGTGCTACTCCTAAAGAGATACTAGATATATTTGAGGATGTTAAGGTATCTGATATGCAATATGGTAGTGTTGTTATTACTTATAAGGGATATAAGTTTGATGTTACTACTTTTAGAAAAGAGATTAAGTATGAGTCTAATCGAAGACCTATTAAGATTAAGTATATTAGGGATATAAAGAAGGACTTACTTAGAAGAGATTTTACGATTAATACTTTATGTATTAATGATAAGGGTGAAGTTCTTGATGTACTAGGAGTAAGAAGTGACTTGGATAATAGGATACTTAGAACAGTGGGGAATCCTAGATATAAGATTAAAGAGGATTCTCTTAGAATACTTAGATGTATTAGATTTGCTACTATTCTAGAGTTTGATATTGAGAAGAAGACCTACTACTACTTAGGAAAGTATGGATATTTATTAAAGAAATTATCTATGGAAAGAAAGAAGGAGGAATTAGATAAGATATTTTCTTCTAAGAATAAAGAGAGGGGTAGAAGGTTAATACTTGATCTTAATCTTACTAATGTACTTGGTATTAATAATCTTAGTAATATTATACTATGTACTGATTTAATTGGTATATGGTGTCAGCTAGAAGTAGAGGATATTTATCCTTTTACTAAAGTTGAGAAAGAGCAGATTCTTTGTCTTAGAGAGTTACTTAAGTATGATGAAATTGATAATTATTTATTATATAAATATGGTTTATATTTATGTACTGTATATGCTGATATTAAGGGGTTATCAAAGAGAAATTTAAATAAGATGCAGAGTGAATTACCAATATTTACTAGAAGAGATATTGTTATTCATGGTAATGATATTAGTAAAATATTAGGAAAAGAACCTGGTAAATATATTAAGGATATTATGGATGATATTGAGAAGAAGATATTATATAATAAACTTGCTAATACTTATGATGATATTAAGAGATATGTTATAGATAATTATATGGAATAAGACTTATGTCTTTTTTCTTTTTATTTGCATATTACTTAGTATGAAATATATACTTATAATAATGTGTTTATTTATATGTTCTTGTAGTTATCAAGATAATAGAGAAGATTATAATTTTCTTGAAAATAATTCTATTAGATTTATTAAAAATGATACTGGAATTATATTACTAATTAATAAGAATGATATTTTTTATAAGGTAATATTAAATGATATAGATGATATTTATTATGATTATGTTATTGATATTAATAAAACTAGGTATTTTTGTAATAATGATATTATTTATAGAAGGGATGATAAGATAGAGATTATGATGAATAATAAGAGGTTATGTATTTATATGGATAGGTATAAGGATAGTGATTATAGGGATTGTAATTTTATATATTTATATGATATAAATAAAGATTTTTATATAGAATTAAATGATAATATGGTACTTTTATATGATAGTTATACTAAGTTTAATTATAGGTTTATGTATATGTTAGCTAAAGTATGGATTGATTCTTATACTATAGATAATGATTGTTATACTACAATTACTTTTGAAGGGGATGATTATACTGTAACATCATATAAAAGAAGAGGAAAAACTATTCACAAAAAGTTAATTTCATAGTATAATAAGAACAGTTATAGTGAGGGAATTAATGAAAAGAAAGAAGAAGAATATTATTTGTTATATTATTGTTATTATAGTTATAATTATTTTAATACTTAGTATATTTATTATTCCTGTAAGTAGAAATAATAAATATAAGAAGGGTATATTAAATGATATATATAGTAATACTGATATTAAAAATATTAGTTATTATAATAAGAGTAATAATTATTATATAGTTAAAGATGATAAATATGTTTATGTATTTGATTTGAATTATGATAAGGTATATAGCAAAGATATTAGTGAATTATCTGCTAGTAAGTTAGATATTGTTTATAGAAGAAGTAATATCTACTACGAAGATAAGGTAAGAGATAAGGATAAACTTACTTATAAATATTATGATGTTAGTACTTTAGAAGAGGTATTTGATATAGATGTAGGAGGTATATGATGGAAGGATTAGAGAAGATACTTAGGATGAAACCTATTGTGTTACCGAGATATTTATTTAATTATTATTTAAGACTTGGTATTACTGCTGAGGAACTTATTATACTTATATTTGTTATTGATGAGGGAGATAAGGTTATATATGATCCTAGTTCGATAGGAGAGTCTCTTGGTATGGATAAGTATAAGGTTATGGAGTTACTTAATAATCTTAGTGAGAAGAAGATTATATCTATTATTGTTGAGAAAAATAGTGATGGTAAAAGTGCTGAATATATATCTTTAGATTTGTTATATAGTAAGATTATGTCTTTAGTTATTGATAAGAAAGATGAAGAGAAGACTTTGGATAATAGTGATATTTATTCTGTATTTGAAAGTGAGTTTGGTAGGACTATATCTCCTATGGAATGTCAGGTTATTAATGGTTGGATAGAGGATAATTTTTCTCATGAACTTATTATGGAGGCTTTGAAAGAGGCTATATATAATGGGGCTAATAGTCTTAGATATATTGAGACTGTTCTTTATACTTGGAGAAAGAAAGGTTATAAGACTAAGAGAGATGTTATGGCTGCTAAAGAAAAGATGAGAGAAAGTAAGAAAGAAGATAGAGAAGTCTTCTACTATGATTGGTTAAATGATGATTAATAAGATAATTGATTACTTAGATTATTTATTTCCTAATCCTAAGTGTGAGTTAGAGTATAATAAAGATTATGAGTTATTACTGGCTATTGTTATGAGTGCACAGACTACTGATAAGAGAGTTAATATGGTTAATAGGGTTTTATTTGGGAAGTATGATTCTTTAGAGAAACTTAGTAAGGCTGATATTAAAGATATTGAAAGTATTATTAGACCTATTGGTACTTATAGGAAGAAGGCTATATTTATTAAAGAGATTGTTAATAGATTGATTAGTGATAATATTAAGATTATTCCTAACGATAGGGAATATTTAAGTAGTTTACCTGGTGTAGGGAGAAAGACTATTAATGTTTTTTATCTGTTATATATAATGAACCTTTAGTAGCGGTGGATACTCATGTTAATAGGGTTAGTAAGAGACTTGATTTAGCTGATGAAGATGATAATGTACTTGAAGTAGAAAATAAGTTAACTAATTTATTTCCTAAAGATAGGTTAAGTAAGATTCATCATCAATTGGTATTCTTTGGTAGATATAAGTGTAAGAGTATTAATCCTCTATGTGATGATTGTAAATTAAAAGATATATGTAAATATTATTCTATTCACTCTAAGTCTAAATAGTCTTAGAGTGTTCTTTTTAGCTTATAATCTAAAAAGAAATATCAACCATATCTATTATATATAAGCCAAAACTATATAAAAAGTGTAAAATTTATGTAAAATTATCAATTTTCTAAAACATATTTTTAAGATATATTTTTATAAGGAAAAAATACTTTTGAGGTCGAGAAACGATAGTTTTGGCTCCTTTTTCATATGAGAAAAACATGTTTTAAAAATTTGCAATAAAATTAATAATTTGCTAGGATGATTTCGGGGAGGTTTATAGTGAAAAACAACTATTATAATGAAATTAAAAATGAACTCATAAATAATAAAATATATAAAAGAGTAAAAGATTATTCTAAAAATAGAAATGAACTTAGTACTTACTATAATGTAGGTAAATTATTAATTGAAGCCCAAGGTGGTGAAGATAGGGCGAAGTATGGAGATAATCTGATAAAAGAGTATTCCGAAAGATTAACAAAAGAATTAGGTAAAGGTTATACTTTCACTGCATTGTCAAGGATGCGTAAATTTTATTTATTGTGTGAAAAAGTTGCGCCAGTGACGCAACAATTGAGTTGGTCGCATTATTGCGAATTATTACCATTAAAAGATATAAATGAAATTAATTACTATATTGATATAAGTGTTGCACAAAATCTTTCTTATAGACAATTACGAGAAAAAATAAAAAATAAAGAATATCAAAGATTAGACGATAAAACTAAATTAAAACTAATTAATAAAGAAGAGATGAATATTGGAGACAATATCAAAAATCCAATTATTATTAAAAACAAACTAGATATAGATAAAGAAAATATTAGTGAAAAGATATTACAAAGATTAATTCTTGAAGACATATCATCTTTTTTAAAAGAACTAGGTGAGGGATATTCATTTATAGAAAATGAATACAAAATTAAAATAAATAATACCTATAACTATATTGATTTACTACTATTTAATATTAAATATAATTGTTATGTAGTTGTAGAACTAAAAGTAACAGAGATTAAGAAAGAACATATAGGTCAAATACAAATATATATGAACTATATAGATAAACATATCAAAGGTATTACTAACAATAAGACAATAGGAATAATTGTAGCTAGAAGAGATAATCACTATTATATTGAATATTCTAGTGATGAAAGAATATATACAAGAAATTATGAAATAGTATAAGTATAATATAAAGTGTATTACCAGTGGCTGCCCAATTTAACTTTGTCTCATTATTAACCAAAGTTTTTTAAATATTATTTATTTATTTATTTTAAATTATATGCTATAATTTTATTATAGAAAGGAGTGTAAAGAATGGAAAAAAATAACAAGACAGTCATAATATTACTTATAATTATTATTGCTATATTGTCAGCACTATGTGTTTTATTTGCAACAGGTACAATTACTTTTAAACCTACTGATACGGAGGTTAATAATCCAAATCAAAGTACTGATAACAATTCAGAAACAAAAAATATTAAAACAGAAGATATTAAAGAAATTTTTAAAGTAGCATATAATTATTATGAATTACCAGCAGTTTACTGCGGAAAAACAGAAAGTGAAATTGTAGAAATAAATGGAGCCTCTAGAAAAGCATCAGCAGAATTTACTACATATGATGAAATGCTTAACTCATTAAAGAAATATATGAGTATCGAAGTAATCGCCGGTAAATCTCCATGGAGTGCTACTGCTAAAGAATATTATTTAGAAAAAGATGGAAAATTATATTGTAATGAAACTTATAAAGGAAACATTTATAATTGGGGAAATGTAGAAATAGAAATAACAAATCAAAGTGCTGACAAAGTAGAGTCTGTTGCAACAATGGAATTAATAGATCCAGATAATAATAAAACATATGATAAAGTTAATATAACATTAGAATTAAAAGATAATAACTGGATTATTACTTCATATAAAAAATAAATAAAAGTTGAGGTGAATATAAGCCTTAACTTTTTAATTATAATTTCAAATAATAAGTAATAAACTAATAATAAGTATATAATTTATGCTTATATATAATACAAAATATTGTTAGTTTTAAGACTAAAACTAGGCTTAAAACTATTTATGAAGACTACTATTAGGCTTCATAAATAAAGAAAAAAGAGAAAAAACAAAAAAATAGTTGTCTAAACCATATAAATTATGGTATAATTAGGTAGATGTCTTCGGGAGGAGGAGTTAAAATGGCAAAGAAGAATGAAAACAGAGTATTAGTTTCTTTGATGTGTGAAGAGTGTAAAAATATTAATTATACAGAAGAAAAAAACAAAAAAAACACTCCAGAGAAATTAGAATTAAACAAATATTGTAAACATTGTCGTAAGACTACTAAACATAAAGAAACAAAGAAATAGGAGGTAAATTAAATGATTAATGTAAATGATTTCAAAAATGGTCAAACAATTAATTATGATGGCAATCTATACCAAGTATTAGATTTTAACCATGTAAAGCCAGGTAAAGGAGCTGCTATTGTAAAAGCTAAATTAAAAAACCTAAGAACTGGTTCAATCGCAGAATATACATTTAATGCTGGAATTAAAGTACCTACTGCTCATGTTGAAAAACAAAAGATGCAATTTCTTTATGCTGATGGAGATAACTATAGCTTCATGAATATGGAAACATATGAACAAGTAGAATTAAATAAAAAACAAATTGAAAATGAAGTTAAGTATCTTAAAGAAGGATTAGAAGTAATCATTATCTTCTTTGAAGGAGAAATGTTAGGTATCGAACTTCCTGAAAAAATATCATTCAAGATTACAAAAACAGAACCAGGTATTAAAGGAAATACCGCTACTAACGCAACTAAAGATGCAATCATTGAAACTGGTATGTTAGTTAAAGTACCATTATTCATAGAACAAGATGAAGAAATAATAGTATCTACTAAAGATGGTAAATATGTATCTAGAAAATAGATACATATTTTTTTCTGTAAACTAATAGTTTATTTTCTTTACTTATTAAAATATATGTTTTATAATTAATATGTGATAAATATGAAGTATATAGAAAAGTATTTAGATTATTTAAAAGTAGTAAAGAAATATAGTAATAAAACAATTCTTTCTTACTATGATGATTTAATAGAATATAACGAATTCTTAGGTAATAACTTCAAAAACATATTAAATATAGATATCAATATAACAAAAGAATATCTAAAATATTTATATGAACGAGGAATAAATAAAAATTCTATTTCAAGAAAGTTAAGTAGTATAAGAGGCTTCTATAACTATTTAGTAAAAGAAGAAATACTTACCAGTAGTCCTTTTAATAGTATACCTAATCCTAAGAAAGATTTATATTTACCTAAATTTTTAAATGATAAAGAATTAAATAAAATATTTAGTGTATGTAGTGAGAATACTCCTAGTGACGAAAGAGATACTCTAATAATAGAATTATTATATGCTACTGGTATTAGAGTAAGTGAATTAATAAATATCAAAGTAAAAGATATCGATAGAACTAATAAAAGTATTAAAGTTCTAGGTAAAGGGGATAAAGAAAGAATCGTCTTATATAATAATCATACAAGTAGAGCCTTAGATATCTATCTAAATGACGCCTATCATATCTTTAATAAAAAGAATAGTGAATACCTAATATTAAATCATAATGGTGGAAAACTATCTGATAGATATGTTAGAATGATTATTGATAAATTAGTAAGAAAAGCAAATTTAGATATAAAAATAAGCCCACATACCATTAGACATACCTTTGCAACAGATATGCTAGAAGAAGGAGCAGATCTAATGACAGTAAAAGAATTACTAGGACATGAATCACTAAATACAACAAGTATATATACCCATATAACCAATGAACAAATAAAGAAAACATATAATATGGCTCACCCAAGAGCTAAGAAGTAAGGAGTAAATTATGGCAAAATTATATTTTAAATATGGACCAATGAAATGTGGTAAAACAACAGATATTATCAAAACATATTATAACTATAAAGAAAAAGATATGAATGTTTTAATAATGAAACCAGGAGATGACAAAAAAGCAGGTAGTAAAATACAAAATAGAGCTGGAGCCGAATTAAATACCGATTATGTAGTATCACCAAGTGTAGATATCTATAATCTAATAGCATATCATTTAATAGAAAATAATACCGATTGTATAATAGTAGATGAAGCTCAGTTCTTAACCCCAAAACAAGTAGATGAATTAACTGAAGTAGTAGACGAATTTAATATACCAGTATTATGTTATGGTTTAAGAGCAGATGCCTTTAGTCATGCCTTTCCAGGAAGTCAAAGATTATTTGAAGTAGCAGATCGTCTAGAAGAACTAAAAGCTATTTGTAAATGTGGAGAAAAAGCTACATACAATTTAAGATTAAATAGAGTAAACGATGAATACATTCCTGTCTTTGAAGGAGAACAAATATCCATAGATGGAATAGATGCCGACTACGACTCAGTATGTAGACCTTGTTATAAAAAATTAAGGAGACAATATGGAAAGAAAAAGGAAGAAAAGTAAAAAGAAAATACTAATAATATCTTTAATTACTATTTTTGTAGTCTTATTACTAGTACTAGCATATTTCTTAATATTTAAAAGAGATATCTTTACTTATAAAAACAAAATAACTATCGAAGTAGGAGACACAATACCAAGTGTTAAAGATTACTTATATAAAGATAATAAAAAAGTAAAAGAAATAACATGGAAAGAAACCTTTAGTGAAGATAACAAAATATATAAACCAGGTACTTATAAAGGAACCTTTACATATAAAGGAGAAGAAAAAGAAGTAACCCTAATAGTTCAAGATACAACATCACCAGTTATCGAAGGTATTAAAGATATCGAAGTATTAGCCTTTAGTGATAAACCAAATTTACTAGAAGGTATTACCGTAACCGATAATAGTAAAGAAGAAATAACCGCTACTGTAAATGGTGAATATAATATTGAAGAAGCCAAAGTATATAATTTAAGTTATACCGCTAAAGATTCTTCAGGTAATGAAACCACTAAAGAATTTAAATTAACAGTAAAAGATAACCCTAATGTTAAAATAAGTAAAAGTACTAAAGGATATACAATAAAAAATTACTATGGCGTAACATATGTCGATGGTGTGGTAATAGCTAATAAAACATATTCTTTACCTAGTAATTTTGCTCCAAATAACTTAGTAACCATAAATGGTTATATCAAAATAGTAGATTATGTCAAAGATGCCTTTACTTCTTTAGTAAGTGATGCCAAAGCCTTAGGACTAAATATATATGCATCATCAGGATACCGATCATATAACGATCAAAAATATATCTATAATAGTTATGTAGCGAGAGATGGAGTCACAAATGCTGATACCTATTCCGCAAGAGCAGGCTATTCAGAACACCAAACCGGTTTAGCCATTGATGTAAATACCGTCGATATGACTTTTGATGGAACAGCAGAAAGTAATTGGCTTAGAGATAACTGCTACAAATACGGTTTTGTTCTTCGTTATCTTAAAGGCAAAGAAAATATAACAGGCTATATGTATGAACCATGGCATATTAGATATATGGGTAAAGATATAGCAACCAAACTATATAATAATGGTTCGTGGATAACATTAGAAGAATATTATGGTATAGATAGTAAATATAGTGAGTAAGCATTAATTAAATACTTACTCTTTTTAATTCCATATATTTGACTAATACTAATGCTTGTGATAGAATATATAGCGTTTTGGAGAAATATATGGAAGAAGAAATATTAAAGCTAATATATAATTATTCAGTAAATAAAAAATATGCCGATCAAGAATTTTACGATACAATTCTAGTATTATTTTTAAAACATCACAAAGTAAATAACTATATTAATACCATTATCATAAATAATAATATTACTGATTTAGGAATATATGATAATAAAAGAAAAACCATTATAATAAACAACTTAGAAATATTAAATAGTTCAGACGATAAAATAGAATTATTATCCTTAAGAGATATAGATGAATACTTTTTAATTAATATAGAAGCTTCAATAACAATATTACACGAATTAGAACATGTCTATCAAAATATGATTATCGATGACCAAGTAACAACCTTAGAAGATAAATTAATATATTATGGATTAGCTTTTTGTAATAGTAGAGTATTATATAATTTCTTTGGTACAAAATACACCAAAGAAGAATTAGATTATTTATATAATACGACATATGATTATAACCCAAGTGAAAGATTAGCAGATATTAATAGTTATAATATCATATATAATACAATTAATAACGAAAAGAAAATAAATCCTCGAATAAAAGATTTAATTAAATATGAATATGAAAGTTTAAAACTAATTGGATATAAAGATGTAGGTAGTATAATAGAATGTCCTAGTTATTTATACCTAAAAAAAATAAACAAGTTAAATAGTAAAACTGATATATCATTTAAAACAACTAAATATCAGTTAGAAGATAGATTACGCTTAGGTATCGAAATAAGTTATGATGAATATCAAAGAGTAACAAAGTATCATAAAGAATTAAAAAGAAAATTAGTATAGAAAGGAAGTAATAGTAATGCCAATAATAGATGGAATGAATGATGATTATATAGAATATTTTCCCTTAGAAGAATATATAAATAAAATAAAACTATTACCCAAAGTATTAGAACATCTAGAAGAAACAAATAAAGAATTTGATAGTTATATGAATAAATTATCTAAGTATGATGAAGAATATATAATAAATTATTGGATATATTTATTATATATAGAACTTATGTCTAATCAAAAAATAGAAAGTTTAATTCAAGATGAAAAAAAACTAGGAGATAAAAGAATATTTTTTGATACATTAGGAATAAATCATAAAAGAATTCATAATTTACACAACTTTATAACTGAAGGAGAAATGGAACCAACTTACACCTATAGAAGTACTGAGGCAACTGTCGGTAGAAAAAACCCAGATGGTAGCATTAATATCTTTTGGAGAGGAGCACAAGCAAAAGATGTAAATAAATTCATGTCAGATTTTCTAAACATATATAAGCAAGGAGGAGCCTCTCTAATATATAGTAATCCCTTTTTAGCAAGTAGTATCATTCATTTATTATTTTTAAGAATCCACCCATATACCGATGGTAATGGAAGAACTGCTAGAATATTACATAATATAAAATTTACTGAAATGATAAATAAATTATATGGTACAAGACTAAAACTAAGTCCTCTTAATATATCAGAGAGTATATTAATAAATAAAATAACTTATGTAAAAAGAATAGACAATATATATTTTGATATAAAACATGATAGTAATATTGAAATAAATGCCTGGTTTAATTTTATATTAGATATGATAGATGAACAACTATATAAAGCTATGAATAAGTTAGAGAAAATAGATTCTTCTTTCGTAATAGAGGATGTTCCTACCAGTAATATGCGATTATCTAGATTAAAACATAGATAATCCTTTTTTGTAAACCATAAGTTAATTTACTTGCCTAAAAAAAATTAGTATGATATCATTATATAAGATAAGATAGGGAGGTAAATATGACAGAATTCGATAAAGAATATTTAAAATTATTAAAAGAAATATTACAAAGAGGGGAAGAAGTAGAGAATAGAACAGGAGTAAATACAATAAAGATAGATAAATATGCTTTTAAATTTGATTTAACTAAAGAATTTCCAATTCTTATGACTAAACAATTATTTTCAAGACAAGCCATAACAGAAATGTTATGGATATGGCAAATGGCCTCAAATGATGTACGTGAGTTACATAAAAGAAATGTTCATATATGGGATGAATGGATGGTAGATGAAGATGGCATCTATCGTATTTATGAACCAGATGGTACTTGCGAATACAATCCGGATAAAGAAGTAACAGTATACGATCCACTAAGTACTCCAATATCTGATCCACTAGCAAAGATGAATAAATTATCACCTAAATTAGATGAAAACGGTAAAATAATGACCACTAAAAGTAAAATAGAAGGTAAGACAATAAAAGCTGCTAAATACTATGGTAAAGAATACGCTTATACAATCGGAACAGCATATGGTTATATCGTAGATAGATATAAATTTACTGAAGAATTAATTTGGACAATCAAAAACAGTCCAACAGATCGAAGAATGGTATATAGCCTATGGCAAAATGAATTTCTAAGAACTGCAGTTCTTCCATCATGTGTATGGTCTACAGAATGGAATGTTTATAAAGGAACACTAAACTTACAAGTGCATCAAAGAAGCTGTGATGTACCATTAGGCTTACCATTTAATGTAACGCAGTATGCAACACTTTTATCAATGATAGCCCAAGTAACCAATCTAAACCCAGGTTTCGTTTCATATTCAATAAATGAACCACATATATACGTAAACCAAATAGATGGAATAAAAGAACAATTAAGAAGAGGAAGAACATATGAAAGCTTTTCAAGAATGACACCAACAAAACTAGAACAGTTAAAGATAGAATTAGAAAACAAACTACTAACAATAGAAGATAAAGAAAGTAAAGAATATATAGTAACCGATTCCGATATCAGAATAATAGATATAATCTTAAACCCAGTAAAACCAGAATTATGGTTAGATCCTAGTATAGATGACTTCTATAAGTTTGACAATTCTAAAGATATGAAACATGCCAAAGTAAAAAATTATAAACATATGGGAAAATTACCATTTAAGGTAACTCAGTAAGGAGGACATGATGGAAAATTTAAGTTTAATCGCAGCAGTCGGAGAAAATGGCGAATTAGGCTATAATAATAGTCTAATTTGGAGAATAAGAGAAGATTTACAATTCTATAAAGAAATGACTATGGGTAAGAAAATTATTATGGGTAGAAAAACATTAGAAAGTATGCCCCTAAAAGCATTAGAAGGTAGAGAGCCAATAGTTCTTACTTCTAAGCCTTTAGAGAATTGTACTAATTTAGAAGTATACCATGATCTTGATTCATTATTAAATTATATAAGTGAAACCAATACTGAATTTATGGTAGTAGGAGGTTCTAAAATATATGAACAATTACTTCCATATGTTCAAATAATGTATTTGACAGAGATTAAAAGAGAGGCATATGCTGATAGCTTCTTTCCATATTTTGATAAAGAAGAATGGAATATAACTGAAATAGGAGATTTCTTAGATAACAATGTTCCTTATGTAAGAAATAAATATGTTAGAAAAAGGAGTAAGATCAGACAATGGGAAAATTAATAGTTATTGAAGGTTCTTGTGATGGAGTAGGAAAAAGTACTCAGTATAGAATGCTAATAGATAGATTAAAAGAAGAAAAAGAAAATATGATAATAACTCATCATTTTCCTAGTTATGGTACCTATCAAGGAAGACCAGTAGAAGAATATCTAAAAGGTAATTATGGCAAAATATCTGAACTATCACCTTACTTTGTAAATAGTTTATACGCTCAAGATAGAGCTATAACATGGGTAAATGGTTTAAAACATGAATATGATAACGGTAGTATTATAATACTAGATCGTTATACAACATCATCATTAATATACCAATCTTCTGTTATTGAAGATAAAAAAGAAAGAGAAGACTTTATTAATTACGTTTATGATTATGAATATAATAAAATAGGTATAGCCAAACCAGACTTAGTAATATTCTTACATGCACCATTTGAAGTAGCTCAGACATTAAAAAAGAAAAGAAAAAGCAACGATGGAGTAGAGAATGATATTCATGAAAGAGATTATTCCTTTATGAAAAGAGTTTCTGATAATTCTATAGAAATTGCTAAGAAATTTAATTGGGACTTTATCGAATGTGCTGAGAATGAAGAAATGCGTTCAGTAGATGAAATTCATGAAGATATATATAAATTAGTTAAGAAGAAAATAAAATAATTTCTTCTTTTTTTTAAAATTTTATACTTTATTGAAATATTGACTTTTTTATGATAGAATTAATATGTAATGTAGAGAGTGTGATATATAATGAATAAAATGGATAGTAAAAATAAAAAGTTTATGATATTTGGAATAATAATATTAGTAATTGCTGTAGTAAGTTCTACACTTGCTTATTATATTTGGTCTTCAGGTGAACAGATAAAAATATCTACTACTGTTGGAGGAGCATATGTATATTTTGATGGTGATAGTTCAATAGAAAATGCTACTTTAAGACCAGTATCAGATAAAAGCAAAGGTATAACAAAAAATATTAGTATGAGAGCAGATGCTACTGGTGTAACCGCTAATGTATACTTGGATTTAGTAACATTACCAGATAGTCTCAAAGATGTTAGTTTTAGATATGCAATATATAATGGTTCTATACTTGCTAAAGAAGGCAATTTTTCTAGTACATCTTTATCTTCTAGTACAAGTACTTGTACTGCTAATAGTACGACGCATATAACACTATTAAGTAATGTATCAGTACCTACAACTAAGAGAACATATACATTATATATATGGATAGATGGAGCAAATTATACTAATCCAAAATCTATGATGAATCAAACATTCAGTTTTAAATTACATGCTGATGGTACTGGAGCAATATTAAATAATGAATATGAATTAACAAATAGTGATGGAAATACTTATACACCAACATATAATGGTTCAGGTACAAAGACAATAAGATCAAGTGCACCACTTAGTAAATTTAAAGAAGTAAAAGTAGACAATGCAGTCGTAGATAGTTCTAATTACACATTAACTGAAGGATCAACAATAGTAACTTTTAAAGAAGCTTATCTTCAATCACTATCAGTAGGTGATCATACATTTAAAATAATATCTACTGATGGTATTGCCTCAGGAAAAATAACTATTAAAAAAACAGTAACAGCCGCTCAAATGATAACCAATTTATACAACAATAGTGATAAAACAGCAGTAACAAATAACAGTATTACATATAATTATGCTACTTCAGTAAATCTTATGAATGATAGAAAAGGTAGCATGAGTACAGGAATAGATTCTGGCAATATAAGATATTATGGCGCAAGCCCTAATAACTATATATATTTTAATTGTAGTGATTATTCTAATCAATCATCTAGTACATGTGAAATATGGCGAATAATAGGCGTATTTAATGGCAAAATAAAGTTAATTAGAAACGAATCAATTGGCAATATGGCATATGATAATGATGAAGAAGACACTTATTTAAAATCTATAAGTAGTTATAGTGATAGTAATAAAGTAGTAAAAAAACTATCAAATAATGAAAAAAATAAAAGAAAAAGTGTAAAATTTATTGTTTCAGGTGGTCCAGGGAAAACTGATGCCCAAGGAAAAAATAATTATTCTACATCATCTCTTCAAAAAATATTAAATAATTATTATTATAATAGCAAGAATTATTCTGGTAATTCTAGTTATACTTTTACAAATATAGGTATTAAAAATGATGTAACAAGAAATATAATTTCTTCAAACAATTATTATCTAGGTGGTATACAGTATGAAGTAAATTATAATGTTAATAAAATTTATCAAGAAGAAAGGTCAACTGAAGTATATGATGGGAATGCAACAACATGGACAGGTAAACTTGCTATACCATATCCAAGCGATTATGGTTATGCAGTAGATTTGAATAAGTGTTCTAAATCATTAAACCTATATAACGACGCTGTTTGCATATCAAATAATTGGATGTCTTCTATATCTACTTCAGAGATTTGGTTACTTAATCCAAGAACAGATACTTCAAATCAATCTTCAGCTATCCTATCAAATCAAATATTTTTAGAAACCAATGTAAATGATAAAAATGTAATTTTTCCGACATTATATCTAAACTCTGAATTAGATATCAAATCAGGATCAGGTACAAGTAGTAGTCCATATCAATTATCAGTGAATTAATATTATCAATTAAAGGTTTAAAGAAGATACTAAGGTATCTTTCTTTTTATTTGGAATTATCTTAGTTAGGAAGCACTTCACACTAAATATAATATCATATAATTATTTATTACTAGACTATAAAATGGGCTAGTAATAACATGAAAATACTTTGGATTTTCATGAAATGATAAAAAAATATATAGACATTTAATTATTAATATATTATAATTAACTAAAGAGAAAGTATGTGGTATTATGAAAATAGATGTATTAACATTATTTCCTAGTATGTATGATAATTTTATAAATGAATCAATAATAAAAAGAGCAATAGAAAAAAAACAAGTAGAAATAAATATACATAACATAAGAGATTATACAGTATATAAAAATAATCAAGTAGATGACTATCCATTTGGTGGAGGAGGGGGTATGGTACTAATGTGCGATCCAATCTTTAGAGCCATAGATGCTCTAAAGAAAGAAAACACATTAGTAGTAATGATGACACCATCAGGTAAAGTATATAAACAAAGTATAGCATATAATCTATCTAAACATAAACATATAATAATACTATGCGGACATTACGAAGGCTTTGACGAAAGAATAAAAACAATCGTAGATTTAGAACTATCAATCGGAGATTACATTCTAACCGGAGGAGAATTACCATCAATGGTAGTAATGGATAGTATAATAAGATTAGTAGATAATGTAATAAGTAGTGAATCATTAGAAAGTGAAAGTTTTGATAATAACTTATTAGATTATCCAAATTATACAAAACCAGTAGAATATCGAGGAATGAAAGTACCAGATGTATTATTAAGTGGACATCACGAAAATATAAACAAATATCGTTATGAAGAACAACTAAGATTAACAAAAGAAAATAGACCAGACTTACTAGGGGGCAATCATGAATAATTATTTTATAAGTAAAGATAACAAAAGTGGAGAAATAGTATATTTAGAATACGATAAAGAAGGTTACAAAGTAACCCCTAAAAGAAAGAAAGAAGATGCTATTGAAGTAAATAAAATAGTATTTGTATCACCTAAATTAACAGAAAAATTAATAAAGAAAAAAATAGATCATAAATTAGATAAATTATTATATGAATTAAACCTAATTAATATCGATGATGAAGATAACGATTCAGGTAATAGTGAAAAGATAAGAGACATGCTAAAAGAAGCAGAAAAATTTAGATTAAGTATTATAAATAATTATAAGAAGTATTTAGGTAATAGTTATATAACACTTACATTAAAGAAAATGCAAATAATAATAGATGGTTATAAAGCTAAACTATATACTATTAAAGAAAGAGAAAATGAAAAAATATTAATTAATATGTTTAATCAAATGAAAATAGAAGAGCCAGAAAAGAAAGGCAAAGGTAGATAACATGATATTATTAGATGGTAAAGAAGTAAAATTAAAAGTACTTGAAGAATTAAAAGAAAAATTAACAAAATTAGATAGAAGCCTAGGACTAGTAGTAATCCAAGTAGGAAATGATCCTGCAAGTAATGTATATGTAAGACAAAAAAATAAAATGGCTGAAAATCTAGGTTATAATTTCAATCATATAAAATTAGATAGTAATATTACCGAAGAAGAATTACTTAGTATTATAAATGAATTAAATAATAATGATTTAGTAGACGGTATCCTAGTACAAATGCCTATTCCTAAGAGTCTTGATACTAAAAAAATACAAAATGCTATTATGCCAGATAAAGACGTTGACGGCTTAACAGATATAAATATGGGCAGGCTAGTACATAATAGAGAATCTCTTGTTCCATGTACTCCAATAGGAATAATAGATTTACTTGACTATTATAATATCCCTATTGAAGGCAAGAATGTTGTCATAATAGGAAGAAGTGATTTAGTAGGTAAACCAATGGCTACTTTAATGACTAATAAAAATGCTACCGTTACACTATGTCATTCAAAAACAAGTAATTTAGAATTTTATACTAAATCTGCAGATATCTTAGTGGCTGCTATCGGTATACCTAAATATATAAAAGAGAATATGGTTAAAGAAGGAGCAGTTATTATAGATGTTGGTATAAATAGAATGGAAGATAACTCACTATGTGGTGATGTAGACTTTGATAATGTCAAAGATAAAGTAAGTTATATTACACCAGTACCTGGTGGCGTAGGCCAAATGACCGTGGCGGAACTAGCAGTCAATACTTATAAGGCTCATATGCTTAGAAAAAGCAAATAAAATGCTTTTTTTCTTTTACATTTATCTATAAATATGAGATAATATATATAAGGAAATATGGTGATATTATGAAAGAATATATAGTAATTACTCCTAGTAACTTAAAGAAGAAAGTAATAGAACTATCAAGAAAGAAATACTATAACTATAATATAAAATTTATGAGTATAAATGAATTTATAGATAAATATACTTTTAGTTATGATAATAAAACAATATATAGTATAATGAATAAATATAATATAAATTTAAGTAGTACTTTAGTATATCTAAATAATTTATGCTATATAAGTGATAAACTAAATAATAGTAAAATGATCTTATTAAAAGATATAAAAAAATACTTAGAAGATAATAATTTACTTATATATGATAATAGATTTAAAGAGTATGTTAAAAATAAAGAAATACATATCTATGGATATAATTATATAAATAAATATTACTTAAATATATTTAAAGATCTAAATTATATAGTACATAATATAGAATATAATAACTATGATATAGATAAAATATATGAATTTAATTATATAGATGATGAAGTAATCTTTGTAATAGATAAAATATACGAATTATTAAGAAATAATATAAGTATAGATAAAATAAAACTAATAATATCAAATGAATATCGAGAAGTAATATATAGATTATTTAAAATATATAATATTCCAATTAATATAAAGAAGAGAAGTATATATTCTATCAAAGTAGTAAAAGATATACTAAATAACTTAGATGATCTAGATAATAGTATTAATAATATTAAAGAAGATAATATTAAAGAAAAAGTAATTAAAGTATTAAATAATTATAGTTTTATAAATGATAAAAAAGAAGTATTAGATTTAATCATTAATGATTTAAAAAATACTTATTTAGATGAAGATAATAATGGTATTAAAGTATCTACTATTGATGATACCTATAATAATGATGATTATGTATTTTTACTTGGATTTAATAAAGAGAATATACCAGTATTATATAAAGATAATGAATACTTTAGTGATAAAGAAAAAGAAGTACTAGGATTAGATACTAGTAATGAATTAAATATAAATAAAAAGATTGAAGTAATAAGAAAGATACATAATATTAAGAATCTTACTATTAGTTATAAATTAACTGATAGCAATAATACTTATACAAGAAGTGATTTATTAAATGATATAGAAATAGTAAAAGATTATAAACATCAGTATATAAATTCTAATATGATGAATAAGATTTTCTTAACTACTTATTTAGATAACTTAGTAAAATATAATATCAAAGATAAAGATTTAGATTTATTATCTAGTAATTATAGTATTCCATATATGAATTATGATAATACCTATAGTGGTATATCTAAAGAAAAATTATATAAATATTTAGATAATAAATTAACACTATCATATACAGCATTAGAGAACTTTTATAAATGTAAATTCAAATATTACATAAGTAATATCTTAAAAATAAATATCATAAAAGATGATTTTGCCATCTTAATCGGAGACATCTGTCATTATGTACTTAGATGTATGGATGATCAAGATTTTGATTATGATACTTGTTTTAATAATTATGTTAAGACTAAGAGAGAATTTAGTAAAAGAGAATTATTCTTTTTAGATAATATAAAAGAAGAATTAAAGTTTGTTACTTCTACTATTAAGAAACAATCAACTTATAGTACATTTAATAAAAGTATGAAAGAAAAACCCATCTATGTAAATAAAGATAAAAATATTAAAGTAACATTTATGGGAGTAATAGATAAAGTATTATATAAAGAAGAAGATAATATAACATATCTAGTAGTAGTAGATTATAAGACAGGTAGTACTAATATTAATTTAAAGAATATGGAATATGGCTTAGGATTACAACTTCCTATATATCTATATTTGTCAAACAAAATGGAATTAAAAAACATAAAAGTAGTAGGCTTCTACTTACAAAAATTATTTACTAGTACTTTAGATAATAGTAAAGACTATGAAACCGCTAGAGAAAATAATCTTAGATTAGAAGGATATTCTACCGATAATGAGAATATTTTATCTAAGTTTGATACAACATATAACGATTCTAAATTAATTAAAGGAATGAAAACAACTAGTAAAGGATTTAGTACATATAGTAAAGTATTAAATGATGAAGAAATAGATAGTATGATTAATAATACCGATAAATTAATTAATGAGGGAATAGACAAAATACTAGAAGGAGACTTTACTATTAATCCTAAAGTAATAGATGGTACTAATGTTAGCTGTAGTTTTTGTGAGTATAAAGATATCTGCTACTTAAGAGAGAAAGATATTACATATATAAATAGAGAGGAAGATAAAGATGGAGAAGAAGTATAACTGGGAATATATTTATCGAGGAGATATCTATAGAATGGAAAAAGGAAAAGGCGTATTAGAAGAAAAAGATATTGATGTAGCCTATATGGAAGATGAGCACGCTTGGGCTAGGGTAAACGATATATTAGACTGCTTATACCCCTTTGGGCTTACTGATGATAAAGAAAAAAATGATGCAATTTACGATCGTGCCTTTGCCAAACTTAACGCTTCACTAATACCTATTGATGATATAAAAGAAGGCAGTCTATATGTCGAACCATCATCACTAGAAGTGGTATTAACTCCTGATGACAATTCAAAAAAAATAAGTTCAAAAGGAAAAAAATCAAAAAGATAGGAGGATAATATGGCTTGGACAAAAGAACAAGAAACCGCTATCTATAAAGATGGCACTAATATAATAGTTTCCGCAGGAGCAGGCTCTGGTAAGACCGCAGTACTAACAGAGAGAGTATTAGAAAAAGTAAAAAATGGTATCTCTGTAGATAACCTTCTAATACTAACCTTTACAAAGATGGCCGCTAAAGAGATGCGCGAGAGAATAGGAGACAAACTAAAGAAAGCTGGTTTAACTAGTGAATTATCCAAACTAGATACCGCCGATATTACAACCTTTGATGCCTATGCTTTATCTTTAGTAAAAAAATATCATTATTATCTAAATGTAAGTAAAGATATAAGTATAATTGATGCCTCAGTAATAACATTATATAAAAGAAAAGTATTAAAAGATATCTTTAATGAATTATATAATCAAGAAGACCCTAAGTTCTTATCCTTAATAAAAGAATATAGTTTAAAAGATGATAAAGAAATATTTGATTTTATTCTAAATATAAATAATAAATTAGATTTAAAGACAAATAAAAGAGAATACTTAGATAATTATATTAATATAAAATATAATAATGATAATATAGATAAAGATATTGAAGAATATATTAAAGTAATATTAAATCTTACTAGTAATATAAGAGATTATATAGAATACATAGATGACTCTGATTACTTAGATAAATTATATCCCATAATTAATCCCCTATTAGAAAGTTCTAGTTATAATGAAATAAAAAATAATATTAATATAAAATTACCAATAGCCAGAGGACTATCCGATATAAGTAAAGAATATAAAGAAAAAATATCTAATAGTATTAAAGAAATAAAAAAATTAATAATATATGATAATTATGATAGCATAAAGATAGGTATATTAAAAACTAAAGAATATACCGAAGAAATTATTAATATCATAAAAGAATTAGATAAAAGAGTACAAGAATATAAATGGAAATATAATTACTTTGAATATTCAGATATATCAAGACTAGCTATAAAATTAGTCAAAGAAAATACTCTAGTAAGAGAAGAAATAAAGAATAATTTAAATGAAATATTAATAGATGAATATCAAGATACAAATGATGTTCAAGAAGAATTTATTTCTTATATATCAAGTAATAATGTCTATATGGTAGGAGATATTAAACAGTCTATTTATAGATTTAGAAATGCTAATCCATATATATTTAAGAATAAATACGATACCTATAGTAGTAATAATGGTGGTATCAAAATTGATCTAAATAAGAATTTTAGAAGTAGAGAAGAAGTAATAAATAATATAAATTTAATGTTTAATCGGATAATGGATGATGACATAGGAGGAGCCTCCTATAAAGAGAGTCATCAAATGGTATATGGTAATCTAATGTATAAAGGAGAAGGCGATAATAAAGAAAATAATAACTTTGAAGTATATAGTTACTTAAATGATACATCATTTAAAAAAGAAGAAGTAGAAGCCTTTATTATAGCGGGTGATATTAAAAAGAAAGTAGAAGAAGGTTACTTAGCTTTTGGTAAAGATACCAATGGTATTAGAAAAATAAAATATAGCGATTTTGCTATATTACTTGACAGTAGTAAATACTTTGAATTATATAAGAAGATACTTGAATATAATGGAGTACCTACCATTATAAATAAGTCCATAAATTTAACAGATGGTGAAGTAATTACTATAATTAAAAATATTATAAGTTTTATAATAAAACTAAAGAGTAATATTATAGATAATGAATTTAAAAAATTATTTATATCTCTTGGTAGAAGTTTCTTATTTAATATAGATGATGATACATTATTTGATTACTTTTTAAATAATAATTATAAAGATAGTGATATTTATAAAATAAGTTATGAAATAACTAAGAAATTAGATACTATTAGTTTAGATGAAATAATAGATATAATTACTTATAGTTATGACTTTAACAATAAGCTATTCTTACTAGGAGATTATTCTTCTAATGTACTTAGAATAGAAAAATTAAAAGAAATAACTAGTAATTTAACTAATTTAGATTATGATATATATAGTTATCAAGAATATCTAGAAGATATCATTAATAATAATTTAAAGATAGAATTTACTCTTAATGATAATAGTGATGACACAGTAAAGATAATGACTATTCATGCTTCTAAAGGATTAGAGTTTAATATCTGCTACTACGGAGGATTATATAGTAAATTTAATATAAGAGAAGCCATAAGTAAATTTAGTTATGATGATAAATATGGAATAATAATTCCATATAAAGATAATTTCTTATATAATACAATTTATCATACTTTAAGTTATAGAAACTATGTAAAAGAAAATATTAGTGAAAGAATAAGATTGTTCTATGTAGCATTAACTAGAGCCAAAGAAAAAATGATCTTCTTATTACCAGAAAATAATAAAGAAGAAGCATATATAAATGACCTAGTAGACAATAGCATTAGAGAAAAGTATAATAGCTTTGCTAGCATTATGTATTCTTTAGAATATATAACTAAGAAGTATTATACTAATATAGATATAAAAAATATAAATTTATCTAAAAATTATAATATGGTAAAGAATGGTAATTATAAAGCATTACTTAATAAAGTAGAGGATATTTTAGAAGTAAATAATATAAATATAAATACTTTAAAAGAAGAAGAAAAAACTTTTTCTAAAAAGAATATTCATCTTATCACTAAAGAAGAAGAATCTAAATTAGATTATGGTAAGAAAATACATGAATTATTTGAATTAACTGATTTTAATAATACTAGTAATTTAACTGGCAAAAATAAAGAAATAATTACTAATTTCTTAGATAAAGTAGATATAGGAACTGCTAATGTATATAAAGAATATGAATTTATATATGAAGATAATAATATTACTTATCATGGTATTATAGATTTAATGTTAGAATATGATAATAATATTAAGATAATTGATTATAAGTTAAAGAATATCAATGATAATGCTTATTTAAAACAATTAAATGGATATAAAAATTATATTGAAAATACATTTAATAAAGATACTTCTATATACTTATATTCTATATTAGATAATACTTTAGAAAAAGTATAATATATTTATTTTAGCCATTTCAACCTTAAGTAAACTTAAGTTTTCCATGGTATGATAGAGCCTATATAATAGTCTCTATCATAAACAATTATATGTATATATAAATTAAAATAAATAATCAATATTATATTGACTATTTATTTTACTTCTTAGGGCTGGAGGTTTAAGTAGTGGAATCAGTTGTAGCACTTGCTATGATAATCTTTTCCTTTGTTGTCTATATAGATAATCTATAGGAAAGGTAGTAAGATGTAACTATGGCTAATTATAGTAATGGATATTTAACATATAAAAAGAATACTAATTATCTTTCTTTTTATTTGGAATTATCTAAGTTAGAAAGTATTTCACCATAGATATAATATCTTATAATTATTTATTACTAGACTATAAAAATAGGCTAGTAATGACATGAAAATACCTAGGATTTTCATGAAAGGTAATAAATATATCTTTTCAAAATAATAAAAATATATTATAATTATATTGTGCCAAATTAGTTTAGTGGTAGAACAAGGCCCTCGTAATGCTTAGAGATAAGTTCGATTCTTATATTTGGCACCATTGAGAAATCTGTCCAGACTTTTTGAAGTTTTGGATTTAATATAGAAAATATCAATTCCTAAAAGAAGTTGGTAAATCAGATGTATTTACTAAAATTAGTTTAGTTAATATTCAAGATAAAATGAGAGGATATTGTATTAGTTCATTTAATAGAACATATAATCTTAACTACTCTCTTAAAGATAAAGAAGAAGGTAGAAATATTGATATTAATGTTGCAAGTATGAGAGATTATAATAAATATAGAAAAGAACAAGAAAAACATAAAAAGCAATTAAAAGAATTAAATGATAAAGCCAATCAATTACATACTAAATCAAATGAGATAAATGATATTATAAATAATTTAAAGTCAACAATAATGAATAAAAATAAATATACTATTTCAAACAATGATATAAATAAAATTAAAAAATATATAGAACAAACTAATGATACTACTTCTAATTTAAAAGATTCTAATGATATAAATGTAATACTAGATAAATATGAACAAGATTTAAAAAATCATTCTAATGAAGTTAAAGAATTAAAGAAAAAATCACTACTCGTGAAGATAGAATTAGTGATTTAGAAAATAGATTAGATTTTGCAAATGATACTATTGATATGTTAGAGGTTAAAGTATCATCACTAGAAGAAATGTTAAATTATTTCGAAGAATTAAGGGATAAACTTATTAAGTTCTTACAAGATAAATTTTTCTCTACCAATAAATATGATGATATAATTGATGAATTATATGAAGAAGAGATTTTAGATAATGATGATATAGATACAATTAAAAATGAATATAGCAAAGATGATGAATTAGAACGATAAAAAATAATTATGATTTCATAGATTATATATAGAATAAAAGGAAATAAGAGCAAAATAAAGGAGTATGTCTTGACTTTTATTGAAAAAACACTATAATAATAGTAGACTTTTTGAGAGGAGGAAAATATAATGAAAGATTATTCATTAAATTATGATGATTCTAAAAAATTTATATTATCTTATAAAATAGAAAATGGAAAAATTGTTGCAAAATTAGCAAGTGGAGAATCATACACAGTTCCATATTCAGAGGAAAATGAAAATAAAATAATATCTAGAATGGAAGAACAAGCTAGATATGCACAACCAAAACCACTTAAAATGCAAGATAAAATATTAACAATAAGCCAACCATTGATATTACCAATAGCTATTATGAATTTTGTAAATAATGGTGGATGGTTTTATGTTATGCTTCTTGCTATTATTGCTGCTGGTGCAATTTATTATCCTGCTAAAACAATAATAAATGCAATAAAGAAAAGAGATATAAAAAAATTAAATTATTTTTTAGATCATAAAGAAGAATTAAATGAAAATATTGAAAAAAGTGAAAATATAAAATTGGGTGTTAGTAAAAAAGCCATTAAACAAATTGAGTTACAGAAGAGTAAAAACGAGCAACCATTTAATATTAATAATATTGATAACTATTCGTTAAGTGATTTAAAGGCATTAAGAGAGAATATCAAAAGAATCTCAACATTTGGATTTAATGAAGAAGAAACTATTTTAGAAGATACAATAGAAGAAAAAGGTCCAGTATTAAAAAAGACATTAGACAACAAAAGAAAATAGTTTATAAAGTAGCACAAATTATTGCTACTTTTTCTATTATTTGGTAAAATGTTATTAGAAATTGATATAAAACTATGAAATTTCTAATTTGTGAGTAAAAGTTTGAAATAACTTAACCACTTGCACCATATGGAAATCCGTTCGAACTTTTTATAGTTTCGAGAATAAATAGACAATCAATTCTAAATTAGGATTGATTTTTTTCTTGTTTAGAAAAAAGTCTTTCAAAGAAAGGATTGATTAAAATAGTGAATGTTTTCAAACAAGAAGTTAGAATGGAAGAATCATTAAGAAAAAGATTAGAATTTATTTGTGAGTTTTGTAGAGTTAAATCAATTATTATTAATGGTAATTTGAGAACTATTGATAAAACCAACCTTACTTATCTAGAACTACATAGAATTATAATTAATGATATAACCTTTCTAGCTTTTAATTATTCTAATGAAATATTTATTGAAAATTTAAATAATAAGATTAAAACTCTTACTGAAAATAATGAATCTCTTAATTTAAGAGTAAAAAGTTTAAATGATACGATTTAAGAAAAAGATAACGAAATATTATTTTTAAAATCTAAAATGCAAGATTTTAAAAATAATATTGAATATTGGAAAGATAAATTTGAAAAACTAATATCTTTCTTACATGATAAACTTCATAGTTGGTATGATAAAGATGATAAATATATTGATGTAGTCAATGATATGTATGAAGATAATGTATTAGATGATGATGATATTGAAGACTTAGATTTTAAAAAATCAAAAGATGATTTTGAAAGATAAAGAGTAAGTATGTTAAAATTAGACAAAATATGGTATAATTTATTTATTAGGAGAGTGTATTTATGGATTTAGAAAAAGAAATTAGAAAGATACAAGAACGAAATAAAAGAGTTGAATTAGATAAAGAATGGGAAACAAGTTGGACTAGAAGAATATGTATCATGATTTTAACTTATATTGTTGTTATTATATATTCTTATGTTATAAAGAAATTTGATAACATATTATTAAGTTCTCTAGTACCAGTTATAGGTTTTGCTCTATCTACATTATCGTTAAAGTACATTAGGAAAATTTGGGAAAGGAAAATTTATTCAAAATAATTAATTTAAATATTAGAAAGCAGATATAAGTATGATAAATGATAGAATGTTAATAATAAGATATAATAATAAATTAAACGGATCTATATTATATAAATGTAGTGATGGAATAATACCAAAAGAAATAGAAGAAACAAAATTATTATTTATAATGACATATCCAAATATATTAAAAGAATTAATAAAAGGTAAAATATTATATATAGATAATTATACTGGATATTTAGGACATAAAGAAATAAAAGGTCCATATGGTGAAGAAGAAATATTTATACCAGAATATACAAGTAATAATATATCATTAATAGAAATAATTATAGATATAGAAAATAAAATAAAGAATAATAAAAAGAAAATAAGAAAATAAACATATCTATCAGTAATGATAGGTATTTTATTTTTTTATAATAAATGATATACTAAGTATAGGAAGTGAAGTAATAATGGAATTAGTTAATTTAATGTATAGATATGTAAATAGATTTATAAATAGTAATGAATTAATAAAAGAATTAAAGAAGATAGATATATGTAATTATCAAGATAAAGAAGTAATAAATAAATTAATTAAAGATATAGAAGAAGTAAGAGAGAAGACTCCTAACGAGATAGACAAAGTAGAAAAGAAAAGATTAGAAGAAATAGATAATTTATTAGATAAATTTAAAGAAGTAAATACTAGTGATAATGAACTAAAAGAATTTATAGAAAAGCAATATAATAATTTACTTAAAGAAAAAGAAAGAGTAAGAGATGGTGGTAAGTTATATACTAAAATAGTAAATTTATTAACTAATAACTCAGTAATAAATAAGTTTGCTAGTAAAATGAACGATAAAGAATTATTAACTTTTATAACTAGATATATATCCGTACCATTACCTCCTCCTATTAAGCAAGAAGACTTTAATGACTTAGCAAAAGTAGGCATTAAAGAAGACAATAGAGAAGCCTTATGGAGATTAGCAGTCAATTATGATAAAAAGATGGACTTTACTTTAATTGAAGACTATTTCATTGATAAAAGAGATAGCTACTACTTAATAGAATTAATTAGTGCCACTGATAGTGTTAATTTAGATAATATAGTTAGTAAAGTAGTAGCCACTAACGATAGAGAATTTATGATTGATTTAGCAAATAGATCATTAGAATTAAGTATATTTACTAAAGAAGATATAGATAAAATAAAAGAAAAGTATAATTTATAATATGGAGGTATAAAATGAAATTAGCAGTATTTACAGATATCCATGGTAATTTAGAAGCATTAAAAGCTATTATAAATGATATAAAATCTAAGAATGTAGATGAAATAATATGTTTAGGAGATACAATAGGATTAGGATCTGAATCTAAAGAATGTCTTGATCTAATAATAGAAAATAATATTAAAATGGTTTTAGGTAATCATGAATTATGTGCTTTATATGGCACTGATATTGATAGTAGTATAAATAGTAATGTACAAAAAGAACATTATAAATGGATAAGAGAATCTTTAACTACTAAAGAGATAGACTTTCTAAAAAAGTGTCCTCTTTATTATGAATGTAATATAAGTTATAATAATATAATAAAAAATAAAAAGATAATATTTAGTCATTATCTATTAGAAGATACTAGTAAATTATATCCTTTTGAAAAGAATAATCTAAAAAACGATGTTAATTTATGGATCAAATATAATAATGAAGATATAACATATATAATAGGACATTTACATAAATCATTTAATGAAAATGAAGTAGATGGTATAAGTGAAGATTATATAGAAACTATAGATAAACTAACTAACATTATCATTCTTGATAGTGGTGGTTGCACTATAGATAATAATACTTCTTATATGCTAATAGATATAAATAAGAGTTTAAAATTTAGTAAAATAAACCTAACATATGATTATAACAAATTTATAAATAAAGAATTAAAAAAAGAATTTCCTGATAAAGAAACAATATTAAAATTATTCTATGGTATTAATAAATAATTAATTAATATTATATAATATGAATGATAAACTAGATAAATTAGAAGATATAAAAGAAGAAAATTTAATATGGATAATATATATAATAATAATAATTCTAAGTTATTATGCCAATAGTAAAGAAAAGAAATATCTATTATATAATGACGAAGAAGCAAGAAGAGAATATCGAAGTTTACTTATAATAATATTTAGTATATTAGTAACAATATATTATCATTTTACTAAGAATAGTTATGAAGATATCTTAAAATTAAATAGTAGTGATACTAATAAAAAGATAATACTTACAAAAGCATCATTTATAGGAACATTACTAGTACTAATTAGTGGTATTATCTTTCTAATAATAGCCATATACGATAAGCAAATAGAAGTAGAACTAGCCTTTAGCTAAGACTTGCTTTTTTCTTAATATTTGATATAATAATATTATAGAAAGAGGTATAAAAATGCAAAGTAAATTAAAAGAATTATTAGATAAATATATAGCAGAATATGATGAACTGCGTGAAGAATATGAGAATTTAAAAACTAGGAAACAATTATTTAAAGAATTAATGAATTATTTTAACTCCGGTTTTGATTCTATTATAGATGGAAAAATAATTATTGATGTTTTATTAGATAGTATTTATCATGATGATATATATAAAAAAGAATTTTATAAATTACTATATAAATTAATAAACAGAACTTATGATGCTGAAAGTGAATTACAAAATTTTAGTGGTATTATAGATAAAGATTATTATACATTAAATCAAAGACTCCTAACTCTTGAAAGTAGGATGAATAGAATCAGAAAAACAGTAAGTTCTGCGAGAGTAGCTAGGATTGCAATAAGGGTCAAAAATCCAATTGAAGCTAATAAATATACTCTAAGGGACATAGAAAAAATCATTAATTATTATGAGTTATCGGGAGAAATAACCAGTAAAGAAGCCATTCTTTGTCTTAATGATTTAGAGTTTTATAATCGTAATTTAACATCAGAGACAATGCAAAATAAAAAAGAGGAAGAATTTGCTAAAGAACAATATAATAATGTTCCCAATATACTAAATGCCGGCTATGAGGTGATTGAAGAACCTGAAGTAATAATTCAAAGAAAAGAATTTCTAGATAAAATGGTTAATGAAGCTATTAATACCTTAAGGTATGCTAATAAAAAAGAAGATATTGTTCGTATATTAGAAAATTATGAAAGATATGATCTTGAAAATAATGAATATAATTATATTATTATCAAAGTATTAAATAACATAAGTAATGAATTAATTAGTTATTATAATCTACTATTAGAAAAAGATACTTATTCTTTTAGAAGAAATAGAAGAGAAATTATTGAAGATTATTATATGGAATTAAATAAATATTTAATAATAAGAGATTATTACGATAAATGTAATGAAGTTATAATAGATGAAGAAGATATTACCTTAACAGATGAAGAAGAAAAAAAATTACAAGAAGAAAAAAGATTAATTTTTTCAACATCACTAGCTAATCCTACTAAAGCAAAAATAATAGGAGATATGGATAGTGTACCTTACGAATATTACGATACAGTATTAGAATTAATAAACAATTTTATAAGTGGTAAAAATGCAAGTGGTGAATTAAAACGTTTAAAAAGCAATAAGAAATTAGTAGGATTTATGGAACTAAAATATGATCAAGTAAGAATAGTATTTAAACATATTAAGAATAATATTTATAATGTAGTAGGAGTCTTTACAAAAAAAGCCAATAATGATATGACCATGTATCAAACAATGGCAAATAGAATGATACCTGATGTTACCACCGAAGAAAAATTAAATAAACAATTAGAATTAGGTGAAATCACTCTTAAACAACTTACTGATTTAGTTGAAGTAAAAAGGAGAAAAGGTACAAGATAATGGCATCTTCAGTAATACATATATGTATAGCAAACGAAATAAATAAAACTATTAACAGAGATAGTAAAAAATTATTAATAGGAACAATAGCTCCAGATATTTCTAAGTTACTAGGAGAAACTAAATTTTATAGTCATTTTTTAGATAATGTAAATAATGATATTCCAAATATAAATAAATTTTTAGAAAAATATGGTAATTATTTAAATGATGACTTTGTATTAGGCTATTATATACATTTATATACTGATTATCTATGGTTTAAATATTTCATACCTAATATAATTAAAGGCAATTATATAAAAGAATTAGATGGAACATTAGTAGAATATACTGAAAAAACATTTAAATATTATGTTTATAACGATTATTCAAACTTAAATAATCAGTTAATAGATAGATATAATTTTCCAATGAAAATATTTTATGAAGAAATACCATATATACCAAATATAATTAGTGAAATACCTATAGATAGGCTAAATCTAATTGTAGACAAAACAGGAATTTTAATAGAAGAATCCAAAAAAGGGAAAAAATATTTATTTAAAATAGATGATATTATTACTTTTATAGAAAGTTCTAAAAAAACAATATTAAAGGAGTTAAATAGTATTTATGAAAAAAATTAAATTAATTATCCTAGTAGTATTCCTTCTTATCAGTGGGTGCACTAAAGAAAAAGTAGTAGAAGAACATAAAGAACCTATAGTAAAAGAAGAAGTAAAAGACACATATATTGATAATAATCCTATAAAATTAGGAATATTCTTAAGTAATAATAATTACTATAATAAAGAAGTAATCGAAGATACCTACTATACAAACCTTACAAATGGGGTAGATATAGGATCATTTGAAGTATTTCTAACTGATGACAAAACAATAAGTGGTACTAAATTTAAAGATACATGGCAAAAATATTACGATAAATATGAAGATATTAATAAATATAAAATAGGTTATAATATAGGATATACATTAAAAGATGGTACTTCAAATAATAGTACCTTCTTAGAACCAGATATATTTAGATATAGTAAATATTTCTATATATACTTCTATGACGATGTTAATGCTCCAAATGGCTTCTATAGTCATTTAGAAAATGTAAATGATAATACACTTATGACTTCAGTTAAATTATACGCCGTAGACGAAATAGATGAAGTAGAGAGTATTACCTTAACAGCCTTTACTTATGATAAAGACGACTTTGATAAAGAAAATAATTACCGAGGTAATTCAAAATATACAATTAATATAAAAAGGAAATAGACTAACCATCTATTTCCTTTAATAAATTCTTAGCAAAATGAGCAGATACCAATTCAAGTTCTTTATCATCAAGTTCAACATAGTATTCTTCACCATCTTCGATAATAGTTTTTCTAAAACATATTTTAGAATTATCTTTTAAGTCAGAGAATAAAGTATATTCAATATTATTTATAACTTCTTCTTTAACAATAGCATATTCATTACCATCATCTAAAACTATAGTATACATATTATCTTCCTCCTTTAGTATTATCAAGATTTCTATTTTCTACTTCATTAACAATTCTTTTTAAAGAACTATCATCACCATTTTTAGCTTTTTCAACAGCAGTAGTAATAGCCTCACAAGCTAAATTTATTCTCTCTTGACCACTATTAACTCCTAGAACAGCATTAATGCTTCCACCGCCTTCAAATATTTGAGGTAATGTATAACTACCACCTTTACAATCAACCATGACACTATTAGTAAATCTAGTAGCTTCCTTTTTATCTTTTTCATAAAAAGCAGTAGTACTTTTATCTTTGTCAACATCTTTAATGTTTTCAGCATCATTAATTGCTCTTTCATATAATTCAAGAGTAGCTAATCCTTCAGGATTACTTTGTATAGTCATATCAAGACCAGAGTAATCATTTCCTTCATACAAATAAAAGTCATCACCTTCAAAGTATCCATATCCAGCATCTACTAATTCTTCTTGAGCATATGGAATAGCATATTGATAACTACGATATGGTGCTAATTGATTTTCAATAGCAGGCTTTGCTATTTTTACTGCTCCTAAACCAATAGATACAACAGCAGCTACCACTACTAAAGAAACTGAAACATTTTTAAATACACGATTTTTTTTAGCTATTTTAGCTCTTTTTTTAGAACGTTCTTCTCTTTTTTCATATAATTCTTCTTCTCTTCTTCTTCTATCTGAATTATCATTTACTGCCTCTATTATTTTATCTGTATCAATATCATATTGAGATCTATTCTCCATATTTATACCTCCTAAAATAAATATATATTATTTTTAATCTAAAGTCAATAAAACTTGACATTGTTTACAAAATTATAGCAATAAAAAAGTAACAGATTACTCCATTACTTTAATATTAATTTATTATCTTGAAAATCTATAGTGATAGTACTACCAAATTTAACTTTATCATTAATGATAGCATTAGCAATTAAAGTTTCAACATTTCTTTGAACAAATCTCTTAATAGGTCTTGCACCATATTTCTCGTCATATGCTGAGTCAATAATATATCTTCTAGCAGACTCTGTTACTACTAAATGTAAATTCTTATCTTTAAGTCTATTTTCAGTATCACTAATAATTTTATCTAGAATATCATTAACTACTTCTTTAGATAAAGAATTAAAGACTATAATTTCATCAATACGATTTATAAACTCAGGTTTAAAAGTACTCTTAAGTTCATTCATAACTAATTCATTACTATTAGAAGTATTTTCTAGAATATATTCACTACCTAAGTTAGAAGTCATAATAATGATAGTATTTTTAAAGTCTACAGTTCTACCTTGACCATCAGTAATTCTACCATCATCTAGTATTTGAAGTAAAACATTAAATATATCCTTATGAGCCTTTTCTATTTCATCAAACAAGATAATAGAGTAGGGATTTCTTCTTACAGCTTCAGTAAGTTGTCCACCCTCATCATATCCAACATATCCTGGAGGAGCTCCAATTAATCTAGCTACAGAATGGCTTTCCATATATTCAGACATATCAATTCTAATCATATGTCTTTCATCATCAAATAACTCATAAGCAAGAGTTCTAGCCACTTCTGTTTTACCTACACCAGTAGGACCTAAGAAGATAAATGAACCAATAGGTCTATTAGGATCTTTAATACCTGCTCTTGCACGAATAATAGCCTCAGATACTAAGTGAATAGCATTATCTTGTCCTTTAACTCTTTTCTTCATATTTTCTTCTAAGTGAAGTAATTTTTCTCTTTCACCACCAACTAATTTAGATATTGGAATATTAGTCCATTTAGATATAATAGCCGCTACTGATTCCTCATCAACAGTATCAGATAATATCTCTGATTTATTAATTTTTTCTAGTTCGGCAAGTTCTTTCTCTAATCTAGGAATAGTACCATGTCTAAGTTTAGCAGCAGCCTCTAAGTCATAATTATTTTCAGCCTTCTCTAAAGCAAAGTTAGCAGAATCAATTTCTTCCTTCTTTTTACTAATCTTAGTATTAACAGACTTTTCTTCTTCCCATCTATTTTTTAAATCCTTTTCTTTTTCTTTAAGACTAAATAACTCCTTATCAATATTCTCAATTCTATTCTTAGAAATGTCATCTTTCTCTTTCTTTAGAGCCTCTTTTTCAATTTCTAATCTCATAATATTTCTTTCTAAGTTATCTAGTTCAGTAGGAACAGATTCCATTTGTACCTTAATAGTAGCAGCAGCTTCATCAATTAAGTCAATAGCTTTATCAGGTAAGAATCTATCGGTAATATATCTATCAGATAATGTAGCAGCAGCTACCAAAGCTTTATCTTTGATATTTACACCATGGAATACTTCAAACTTAGGTTTTAATCCCCTAAGAATAGTAATAGTATCTAAAACAGTAGGTTCTTTTACAAGTACTTTTTGGAATCTTCTTTCTAGTGCAGCATCTTTTTCAATATATTTACGATACTCATTTAAAGTAGTAGCACCAATACAATGAACTTCACCACGAGCTAGCATAGGTTTTAACATATTACCAGCATCCATAGCCCCTTCTAGAGCACCAGCTCCTACTATCATATGTATCTCATCAATAAACATAATGATTTCTCCATCAGAATCTTTTACTTCTTTTAGAACAGCTTTTAATCTTTCTTCAAATTCACCACGATACTTAGCTCCTGCTACTAAGGCACCCATATCTAATTCCCAAATACTTTTATTTTTCAAACTATTAGGAACATCCCCTTTAATTATTCTAGTAGCTAGTCCTTCCACAATAGCAGTTTTACCAACACCAGGTTCACCAATTAATACAGGATTATTTTTAGTTTTTCTAGATAATATTCTAGTTATACTTCTTATTTCATCATCACGACCAATAACAGGATCTATTTTCCCATCTTTAGCGGCCTTAGTAATATCACGACCATATTTTTCTAATGGTTTTTGTAGATTTTCTTCATATGGATTATTCATATTCATATTTATCATCCTCCTTTTTATACATCTATATTATACCACTATTTTAGCAATTGTCAATAGAGATTGCTAAATAAATTTATTTCTTTTTTAATGTCTTAAGTAAACTTTAGTTTTCCGAGGTATTTTTATAAAAAAAAGTCCACTAAATGATTAAGATAATCGATTTTAATATTGTTAAATGCTATGATATGATGTAGAAAAAAGCAAAATAATTAGATGGGGAAGTATCTTTAAAGCCGAAACCATCGAAGAAATATCAGATTTATTAATTATGGAAGAAAAAGAAAGATTTTTAAATAGCATTAGAGCAGTAAATGGTAATGAAGAAATAAAAAAAATAGAAAATAATATGTAATTAAATAACAGCAGTACTTTGCTGTACTGCTGTTATTTAGGTATTTTTAGACATAAAATTGCAAAAAAATTAAATAGTGAATAAAAAATATATACTTTTTATTTATTTTTTGTTATAATTAAATTGTATCATTTTAGGGAGAGTCGATATCGTGAAGAAAATATATACTGCTATTGACATTGGATCTGATACAATTAAATTCGTAGTAGGAGAATACTTTAAAAATAAATTAAATATTCTAGCTACTTATGAACAAAAAGCAAAAGGAATAAGAAAAGGTTTAATTGTTGATCCCAATTTAGCTATTAACTCTATTAAAGATGGAATTAAAGAAATAAATAATAATTTAGGCATTGATATAAAAAAAGTAATAGTAGGAGTACCTAGTTATAATGCTAAGTTTATGATTGTTACTAGTGAAATAGAAATAACTGGCGATGCCATAACAACAGATGATGTAAATAATCTTATAAAAGCTTCAGTATATTCTAAAGTAGAACAAGACTATGAACTTATAACCGTATTACCATTAACTTTCTTAATAGATGGAGAAAAAGAAACCAAGGTTGTAGGTAAAACTGGTAATAAACTAGAAATAAAAGGAATTATGATTTCTGCTCCAAAGAAGAATGTCTATTCAGTCCTATCAGTTATGGAAGGAGCTGGATTAGAAGTAGTAGATATTACTGTATCAGCTTTAGGAGATTATTATGAAGTAAGAAACGATAATTTAGATAAAAACATAGGAGCTATTATTAATTTAGGACATGAAACCACTAATGTGTCAGTATTCAGTAGAGGTAAACTTATGAATACCGAAACAATTCAATTAGGAGGAATTAATGTTGATAAAGACTTAGCCTATATGTTTAATATAAATGTATTTGATGCAAGAGAAATAAAAGAAAAATTTGCATCTAGTCATAAAAGATTCATAGCATTAAATGATGTATATGAGGTTAAAAATACTGCTGGTGAAGTAATTAAATTAAATCAAATAGAAGTAACTGAGATAGTTATGGATAGATTAGCAGAATTACTTAGATTAGCCCAGAAACAAATATTACTATTGACAAAACAAAATATTTCTTATATAGTAATAACTGGAGGATTAACCGAAATAAGGGCATTTAAAAATTTAGTCTATGAAATTTTAGGAAAAGATGTTATAATATATACAGAAGATACTCTTGGAGCAAGAAATAATAAATATATAACTTCAATTGGAATGATAAAATACTTTATAGATAAGATGGAAGTTAGAGGAAAAGAGTATTCGATGATAGATGAGCAAGATGAAGAGTTACTAATAAATCCAAATAATAAGAATTCAAAGGGGAAAGCTGGTATTACCAAAATATTTGGAAACTTTATTGGAACTAAGGAGGATTAAAAATGAATAATATGTTTGGTTTAGAAATGGATCAGTTAGCAAAAATAAAAGTAATTGGAGTAGGTGGGGGCGGTTGTAACGCTGTAAACAGAATGATAGAATCAGGTCTTAAAGGCGTTGAGTTTATAGTAGCTAATACTGACCTTCAAGTTTTAAATAATTCTCTAGCTCCAATCAAATTACAAATAGGTAGAGAATTAACAGATGGATTAGGAGCAGGAGCAAATCCAGAAATAGGTAGAGAAGCTGCTCTTGAATCAAAAGGAGAAATAGAAGAAGCAATAAAAGGTGCTGATATGGTCTTCATTACATGTGGTATGGGTGGAGGAACCGGTACTGGTGCTGCTCCAGTAATAGCTGAAATAAGTCAAGATTTAGGAGCATTAACCGTAGGTATTGTTACCAAACCATTTAGTTTTGAAGGTAAAAAGAGAATGAATCAAGCTGTATCAGGACTTGATGAATTAAAGAAACATGTCGATACCTTAATCGTAATACCAAATGATAGATTAAGAGAATTAATAGATAAGAGTACACCAATGCTTGAAGCATTTAGAGAAGTAGATAACGTACTACATAGAGGAGTACAATCAATATCTGACTTAATTGCAGTATCAGGTTTAGTTAACCTTGACTTTGCTGATGTAAAAGCAATTATGAAAGATAGAGGTAATGCATTAATAGGTATAGGTGTAGGTTCTGGAGAAAACAGAGCAACAGATGCTGCTAAACAAGCTGTATCTTCACCACTTCTTGAAACATCAATAAATGGTGCAACAGATGCTATAATAAATGTAACTGGTGGTGCTTCACTTACATTATTTGAAGTAGAAGAAGCCGCTGAAGTAATTAGAACTGCTGCTAATACGGATATAAATACTATCTTCGGAGCAGTAATTAATGAAAACTTAAATGATGAAGTAATTGTTACAGTAATAGCAACTGGCTTTGAAAATCAAAGTGAACCACTATATCATAGTTTCAATTCAACTAGAAGAGAAGACATCTTTAGAGAAGGAACTAGTGATATAGATATCGATAACGATTTAGATATTCCACCATTCTTAAGAGATAGAGATAATTACTAGAAAGGAGGCCCTCTTATGATTAATGTAGTAAATAAACAAGTTAACACTAAGTTAATTTTTGGGGGCATAAGATCTAATTTAATAAGTAATAATATAAATAAAAACTAACTATGAAATAGCTAATAGAAATATTAGTGATTTTTCATAGTTTTTTTGTCATGGAGGTATAAAATGAAAAAGAAACATTTGATAATAATAGGAGTTATTATACTAGGAGCAGTAACTATACTGGGCTTATATCAGACTTTTGCTTTAAGTGGTGATATAACCAAAGATACAAGTGGTTATTATAATGTTACCGTAAACGATGGGACTACTGTTAATGTACCTGCAAATAGTAGCAAAACAGTATATTATAAACTAACCAATGCCAATAAAGGAACAGTTAAGTATGGTGTAGGTTATAGCGGTTCTAACATAACAGTAAAATATTACTATGACACCCAAGACCCAGTAACTGGAACAGTAGATTATGGTAAAAGTAAATTTATAAAATTGTACATTCAAAATACTGGAAGTACTGCTAGTACTGCAACATTATCTACTATCTTAGGTTATGAAAAGGGTGGAGATTTAATAGTACCATCAGGAGTAACTTTAGTTACTGAAAGTTATACGGAACCTGTAAATGCTGTAACATTAATAACTAATTTATACAATAATGCTACCAAAACACCAGTGACTAATAACAGTATAACTTATCAGTATGATACTACAAATAGTCTTATGAAAGATGTAGGGGACAATATCAGATATTATGGAGCATCACCAAATAACTATATTTATTTCAATTGTTCTGATTATTCTAATCAGTCATCATCAACATGTGAAACATGGCGAATAATAGGAGTATTCGAAGGAAAAGTAAAACTAATAAGAGGTAGTCAAATAGGTTCATACTCTTGGGATAATAAAAACACATCAACTGGAGCAGAATCAGGCGCTGGTAAAAATGATTGGACAGATGCTAGACTAATGAAATTATTAAATCCAGGTTATGAATCAGAAACTACTGGAGGAAGTTTATATTATAACTCAGGAAGTGGTAACTGTTATTCAGGACAGAATAATGCTACAACAACATGCAATTTTACAAGTACAGGAATAAAAAATGATATAACAAGAGGTTTAATATCTAATACAACATATTATTTAGGTGGATGGAATACAGCTAAAGTATATCCAAATGAAATATATGAAAAAGAAAGAGGAACAACAGTATACACCGGAAGACCAACAATATGGCAAGGAAAGATAGCTTTGCCTTATCCAAGCGATTATGGCTATGCCGTGGACTTGGGAAAATGCACAAAGCAACTAGGTAATTATGACAATAGTACTTGTACATCAAATAACTGGATGGAAGAAATTATTACAAACTATGAAAGTAATGATGGTTGGTTATTAACCCATGATACCACCAACAGCAGCGTTGCGTCTTTTGTCTCTTCATCAGGTTTTGTCTACGGCAATAGTCTTGTCTTTGGTGCGTATGGAGTAGTACCAGTCCTTTGTCTAAACTCTGAACTAAGTATTAAGTCAGGAGCAGGTTCAAATTCAGATCCATATCAATTAGATGTTTAAAGAAGATACTAGCTTATCTTCTTTTTATTTGGAATAATCTTAGTTAGAAAGTATTTCACCCCAAATATAATATCTAATAATTGTACATATATAGCCTATTTATAGGCTATATATGATAAGATAAGATGTAAAGCTTATCTTAATAATAAATTAACTAGATGTAAACTTAGTAGACATTTTATAAATATATTGATATAATTATACTAGGAGTTGTAAGATATGAAAGAATTAGAAACAATTGAAGGTATTGGACCTAAAACAAAAGAATTACTTAATAAAATAAAAATATATACAGTAGAAGATTTATTAAATTACTATCCATATCGTTATGATATAATAAAAAGAAGTGATTTAAGTAATCTATCTGATGGAGATAAAATAATAATAGATGGTATAGTTGAAGGACAACCCACTACTATATATATAAATAAAAGTCTAAAAAAAATGATTTTTAGAATTAGTACCAAAACAATGATACTTAATATAACACTATATAATAGAACCCATCTATATTCAGATCTAAAATCAGGTAAAGAAGTAACAATTATAGGTAAATATAATAAACTAAAGAATACAGTAATAGTATCAGATATAAGATTCGGTTTATTACCACCATCTGCTAAAATAGAACCTATTTATTATACTACAGAAGGATTAACAGTAAAACAAATAAGTAAATTTGAATCTATAGCTTTAGAGAATGATTATGATGTAATAGACTTAGTACCTAGATATATAGAAGAAAAATATAATTTAATGAATAAAAAATCTGCTATTAAGAATATTCATGTACCAGAAGATATCTTATTACTAAAAAAAGCAAGACAAAGAATTAAGTATGAAGAATTATTTATGTATGTACTTAAAATTAATTATTTAAAGAATAAAATCAATAATGATAATTTAGCAATAGAAAGAAATATAGATAAAGATAAATTAGATAAATTTATTAAAAGTTTACCATTTGAACTAACTTTAGATCAAGATAAAGCAGTTAATGATATAATTAATGATTTATCTATAAAAAAGAGAATGAATAGATTACTACAAGGAGATGTAGGTTCAGGTAAAACAGTAATTGCTTTAATAGCAGTATATGCTAATTATTTATCTAAGTATCAATCAGCCCTAATGGCTCCTACTGAGATACTAGCAGTACAACATTACGAAGAAGCAAAGAAAATATTTAGTAAATATAAACTTAATATAGCACTATTAACTTCAAGTACCAGTAATAAAGACAAAAAGACTATCTATGAAGAATTAGAAAATGGTAAGATAGATTTAATTATTGGTACACAAGCACTAATCCAAGAAAATGTAAAATATAAAAAGTTGGGCCTAGTAATAACAGATGAACAACATCGTTTTGGCGTTAACCAAAGAGATACCTTTAAAGGTAAAGGAATAAGTCCTGATGTCCTTTCAATGAGTGCAACACCAATACCAAGAACATATGCCTTAACAATCTATGGTGACACCGATGTATCTTCAATTAAGAGTAAACCAAAAGGTAGAAAAGAAATCATTACAGTATTTAAAAAAGAAAAAGATATTACTGATGTTCTAGAAATGATGAAAAAAGAACTAGAACTTAACCATCAAATATATGTAGTAGCCCCAATGATTGATACCGAAAGTGATAGTGAAAAAGAAAGCGTATATGATTTAGAAGAAAAAATGAATAAAGCTTTTGGTAAGATTAGTAAGATAGGTATCATTCATGGTAAATTAGATCCTAAAGATAAAGATAAAGTAATGAAAGACTTTGAAAAAAATAAAATTAATATCCTAATATCTACTACTGTTATTGAAGTAGGAGTTAATGTTCCAAATGCTTCAATGATCGTAATCTTTAATGCTAATATGTTTGGTTTATCTACTTTACATCAATTAAGAGGAAGAGTAGGTAGAGGAGATACACAAAGCTATTGTGTACTAGTAGCTAAAGAATCAGAAGAAAGACTTAGATTCTTAGAAAGCACTAGTGATGGCTTTGAAATTAGTGAATATGATTTCCAAACAAGAGGTGAAGGCGATTTATTCGGAACAAGACAAAGTGGAGAATTAGGTCTTAAAATGGCTAATATTAAGAGAGACTTCAAGATGCTACTTAAAGCGAAAGAAGATGCTGACGAATTTATAAATATGCTTTTAACATTTGAAACCAATCCAGAATTTGGACCAATACTAGAAGAACTTAAAAAGGTTGACACTCTAGACTAGTTTACATATTTTATAAAAAAAGTGTAAACCAAATAAAAAACTATTGTATTTTATAAAAAAATATATTATGATTAATATGTCATAGAGATATGACCACACTCTACGAAGTAAAATGTAGGTGTGATAACCAAAACCCCCTGAAGGAGCCCTAAACCGGGCTCCGCTTTTAGTTAAGGAGAGAAAATATGAAAAATAAATTTAATTTAACAAGAGAATAAAATGTATTTGTAGCCAAAAGAAATATCGTAGATTATAATTGATAAAATGATTGATAATGACTGTGGTATTATAACTATCGCTCAAGAAAATCAGCCTATATTCTTTGAGAAACTTATTAAATATTACGAAACTAATGATAATAAAGATTTAAAAGAATGACTTTATAAAACAAGTATAGATGGAATAAATTTATATAACATTATATAGAAAAATTTACATAATGTAAAGAATATCTTGAATAATTAAATTATATCTGGTAAAATAACAAACGTAGAATAAGAAATTAAGAGATTATAAAAATAATCAGTTATGGATAGAAGGAAGACTAGAATACATAGAAGAATACAAGACAAATATAACAAACATAACTGCAGTATTATCAGATATGCCTAGAGGGAGCAGAGAGGTTGAAGACAGCATGGCAGAAAAAGTAGCAAAGTTAATAGATACGATAGAAGAATTATTAGCAAGGGTTTTAGAAGAAAACGAAAAACAAAAATTGATATTGAAGCAATTAGATAAAGTAGAACAACCATATAAATTAATATTAGAAAAAGTATACATACAAGGAAAAACATTAGTAACTACAGCTAGTGAAATGGATTATAGTTATGAACACATGAAACATATGAATGGAATAGCACTATTGAAATTTGATAATGTTGACACTAAATCTTACTGAAAAACACCCTAAAAAAATGATATATATATAATCGAGAAAAAAGTAAGTAGAGAAAAGAGTAAGTACAAGCCCCTTTTGTATTTGCTCTTTTTTTACATACAAAATTTGACAAAATTAACATAAAGTGGTAAAATTACTAATGTAGTTATTCATTTGGATACTTGATACATTTATTGTATCGGAAAGGTGGTACTATGTCAGAACGATATGTAGGCAGCGGAAGTTACGAAGGAAAATATGGCGAAAAGACTGTTGAATGGGAAAATAATCAAAAAGAAGATGAAAGTTTCACGCAGTATAATGTGAAAGACGTTTCAACAG